>ERZ1108162.23-NODE-23-length-115434-cov-4.706896_pt1 | contig 115434 bp, 126 predicted proteins | sample MGYA00403698_ERZ1108162 | MGnify/ENA primary metagenome ERZ1108162 (study PRJEB35170, sample SAMEA104062405) | human gut metagenome | biome: human gut; feature: human-associated habitat; material: faeces | place: Denmark | collected 2012-04-30 ... | reverse complement strand
TGCGGATTTCCAGCCCGCCGCCGTTTTGGCCGCTTGCGCTGCCCGTCTGATTGATATACGGGGAAGCCATGACGATGGCAAAGGCGACGCCCGTCGCGGTCGATTTTACATGTACCGTCGCTTCGTTATTCTGGCTCTGCGAATCGGTGGTGAGGAAGCTGAACGCGGGGGAATAGCCGTCCGACTGTTCCGCGCGGCCGTCGAAAGCGACGGAAATATAAAGCACCTGTATCTCCGTACGGAACCCGCCCGAAAGAACGGAGACCGACTTACCCTCGGCAAAGGACGCCACGTAATCTTTTTCGATTTTCAACGTATAGGCGCCGCCGCCCTTGTGCGTCAGGGCGACGCCTTCCGCGGAAAGGGAAGCGTCCGTGACGGGCGCGCCGTCCGTCTTGCCGCCCGAAAGCTCGGTTTCGGGCATTTTTGTCACCGAAATTTCCCCTTCGTAGGAGCCGTCCGCCTGCAAGTCCCCCTTATTGAACAATACGTCCGCCGCGATGTATCCTTCGTCGATTTGACAGCCGAGCAGCTTCACCGCCGACAACGACGGGAAATATTTTTCCGAAAAACCGTTGTCGCTCCTGCCCGTGCCTCTCCATTTATTGACCACGCCCAGGGCATCGATACGCAACTGAACGGAATTTGTACTTACGTGGGTATTGGCGGAATCCTGTATCCAGATTTCCACGCCCGAATTGAATTTGACGTTTCTCGCGGGCGAAGCGTAAATCTGTTTATCGCGGATCTGTATCCCCAGATAAACCCCGCGCGGAGAAATATGCGCCGTCGTCGCCACGGAAGCGTTTACCCCGTAAGCGGAATTGTTTGCACGATAGACGAGGGCTTTTTCCTTTTTATAAACGTCCTCGTCAAGGCTTCCGTCGATCGTCATATAGTCGTCGGGCCGCACGTTTATCCCGTCCGCCATATCCGCATACAGCCCGATTGCGTCGTCCGTCGCCACCAGCCAGCCGCCCAGATTGGTGGCGCCGACGTTGGGATCGCATTTCGTCCAGACGTTGTCGGCGTCGCTCGCCTCCGATTCGACGTGATAAAACGCCGTCATATATTGGATCGCCTGCGGCTTTTCCTCTATCCCCAAGCTTTCGTAGGGGATAAACAATTCTATGTCGTAGCCTTCGTTATAGCTGGAATTGATCCCCACGCCGTTGATGCGGCAGGCCGCGAGATGCGCTTTATACCACAGCGCCCATTCGGCGTTGAGCTTGGAGCCGTTGTCGTCGAGCGCCGCGCTCTTGGTGCGGTAGGTGCGCAGTTCCGTAATGCAGGAATCCGACCCCGTCGGCACCACGGAGAGCCGATAGCTGTCGCCGTTCCACTCCGTGGCGTCGAACGCGCCGATATACACCTCCACCGACGTATTGCCCGAGGCGCGGCGGTCGGGCGAATAATAGATCGCCGTATCCTTTACCGAAAGTGCGAGATATACCCCTTTCTCCCCCAGATAGCTCATGCTGGTCATGGTGATGGGGTTTTCCTCGGTGCTGTTGGCATGGGCAAACGTCCAGGCCGTGCCGTTGTTTTCCCACACGCCTTCGTCGAGGACTCCGTCCACCTTAAAGCCGTCGTCCAGCTTGAGATCGAGATACCCGTTTTCATGCGCAGAATTTTCGAAACCGAAATTTCCCAGCTTGTCGAGCTCCGCGCCCGTGGCCGCCTTCGCCGCGCAGCCCGCAAAAATGCAGGCCGTCGCCGCGGCGAGCAGGGAAACGATCAGATACTTTTTCTTCATTTTTCCGCCCTCCTATTTACCCAAAACACATATATCGCCCACCGCGACGCTCCCTTCGCTGCGCGGCGCGCGGAAAGTGATCGTTATGCCATTCACCTCGATATCGTTGAAATCGAGGACGAGGTTGCTCCCCGCGAACATCAGCTGCTGCGAGCTGTAATTGGTGGTTTCGTCGAAGGGGAAGGCCGCGTTGTCCGCCACGGCCGTGCCCGTCGCCCCGCTCGCCGTCCGCACCGAAAGGCTGATCCGCGCGATGCGGTAAAACGTCTTGTCGTAATCGATGCTGTTGTAGAGCAGCAGCGCGCCCACCGTGCGGTACTCCTTCCATCTGAGCGAAATCTCGGCCGTGGTGCCCGCGTCGAATTCCGTTTCCCCGACGACGCCCGTCAGATGGGAAGCGAAAAACCCGTCCGTCAGCCACTTTTTGTCGCTGCCCTCCTTCAGCCCCGAAACGCTTACCTCGGCTTCGGGCGCGATATTTTTATAGCCGCTGATCGCCGCGGGAAGGGGTTGGAGGCTGTAGGACGTCGGCCCGTTGGCGGCAAGCACTTTCTGCCCCTTGGAATTTTCGGCCATACCCGCCCTGTCGTAAGCGATCGCGCGGTTTTCCGAATCGATCGTATAGCGGTCGGCGCCCTCGTGATGAAAGATAAACAGCTCGTCGCCGATCGGCGTAAACGAATGATGTCCCGTGCCCGCCGCCTGAATCCAATTCATTTCCGTGCCCAGCACCAGCCCGCCGTCCGCCTTGCTCAGCTTGGTAAACGGGCCGAGTGGCGAGCTGCCGAGCGCCTGCGCCACCGAATAGAAATTGGACGTGGTGCCGCCCACCGAATAGGTGAGATAATAGACGCCGTCCCGCTTATACATCTGCGGCGCCTCGTTGATTTGATCCGCCGAAGCGCGTTCTCTGTCGATGTCGTTGTAGTCAGCCTCCGTCTCCCCGTCCACCGTGTTATACCCCACCTTGGTGAGGCGGGTGACCGTGGAATAATCGGGCGTGGAAAAATCCTTCATTTTGACGCCCCAGATCTCCGAGGTCTCTTTCCCGTAAGCGTAATCGTCCCCGGGGGTGAGAACATTATACCGATCCTTTCCCCTCGAAAAGTACATGTAAAGCTCGTCCCCGTCCGCAAAGAGAGAGGAATCGAGAAAACGGTATCTCGCGTAATGCCCCGCCTCGCAGGCGACGCCGTCCACGGCGGTGATTTTGGCGGGATCGAAAATCGGGTCGCCCAGACCTATCTCCGCCCCGTCCGCGTTTGTACCCGTCCACTGGACGAAAGGCCCTGCGGGGCTGTCGGACACCGCCAAACCGATATACGTATTGCCGTAATATTTGCCGCCCGCGGCGATCGTGTTGGAGTTACGCGCCGAATAGGTCATATAGTATTTGCCCGCGCCGTCGTAAATCACTTCGGGCGCCCAGAGGCTGGAATAGCCCCAGGAGGCGGTTTCCGGCTCGAACGCTACCCCGTAGGAATCCCAATGCACGCCGTCGTCCGACTGCCACACCCCGATTCCCCGCACGCTGAGCGTATTGCTTGTACCGTAGAGAAACAGTTTCCCCGCGTATTCGCCCTCTTCCACATAAATCACCGACGGATCGGCAACCTTTTTCAGCGTCAAATCGTTGCGATAGAACAGAGACTCGTCGTATTCCCTGTAAAAGAGCGTACCGTCCTCATTGGGGAGGGTTCCGTCGTTATAGCCGAGCTTGACGCTGAACGACGTGTCGCCGCAGCCGCCGATCCCGAAGCAGAGCGCGAGCGCGACGGCGGGCGCAAGTTTCTTGAAAAATTTCATCATTCTTCTCCTTATTTTATCATTTCTGCGAGTTACAGCTTGAGCCCCGAGGTGACGATCCCCGAAATAAACTGCTTCTGCGCCCCGATGAACAACAGCACCGTGGGCACCAGCGCCACGATCGCCGCCGACATCACCGCGCCGGGATCGGTGTACATGCGCGAGCTGGAAAACTGGCTGAGCGCAAGCTGCAACGTCAGCAGCTGAGCGTTTTTCAGATAGAGCATCGGCCCTAAATATTCGTTATAGCCGCCCACGAACGCCAGTACAAACTGCGCCCAGAACGCGGGCATGCCGATCGGCAGCATGATTCGGAAATAGATTCCGAAATATCCCAGCCCGTCGATCGCCGCCGCTTCCGTCATGTCGCCAGGCACGCTCATGTAATACTGCCGCATGAAAAACACGCTCGCCGTGCCGCCGAGCACCCCCGGGAGAATGACGGGCAAGGGCGTATTCAGCCAGCCGAGACGGTAAAACAGCAGATAGGAGGGAATCAGGGTGATGACGCCCGGCACCATCATGGTGGTCAGCAGAAAGCCGAACATGGCGTTTTTAGCACGGAAACGGAGCTTGGCATAGGCGTAGGCCGCCATGCCCGCCAGCACCGTGCTGATCAGCGAACGGGGCAGCACCATCCACATCGTATTGACGAAGCCCAGCAAGAGGAGGGGCACGCTCACCGTATTGCCGCCCTTATAGGTGAATACGTCCTTAAAGCCGTTCAGCGTGGGAGACTCGGGCCACCAGGTGAAATCGAGGCTGTTTGCCTCCGCGGGAGGCTTGAGCGCGGTGACCGCCGCGATATAGAAGGGAAACAGCACGATGAAGCAGCAGAGGAACAAAAATAGATAACAGCCCGTCTTTTTGGCGGCTCTTTCGAGCTTTGCCCTCGAATTTTCGCGGTTCTGCCGCAGAATTTTTCTCTCAGTCATAGCGCACCCACAATTTCGAAAGCTTGAAGTTGAGCACGGTGACGAGGAGAATGACCGCCGTCAGAACCCAGGAAGCGGCGGACGCCAGCCCCATATGCGCGTTGGAATACCCCTCCCGATAGAGATAAAACACCATCGTAAGGCCCGCGTAATTCACCTTCTGTCCGCCCGTCGGATCCATGACCTGCGATTCGCTGAACATCTGAAAAATGCTGATAAGGCCCGTGATCAACAGGAAAAAGACGGTGGGACTGACGGCGGGGAGGGTGACGTGCATAAATTTCTGCACGAAATTCGCCCCGTCGATCTCGGCCGCCTCGTAATAGGCGCCGTTCACCGCGGTAAGGGCGGCCGAAAGCAAAATCACCTTATAGCCCGTCGTCGCCCACACCATCATCAAAATCAAAGAGACGCGAAACATCATCGGCGAATCCAGCCAGCCGATCTTTTTGCCCAAAATGACGTTGAAAATGCCGTAATTGGTGTTGTAGAGCCATTTCCAGATATAGACGATGGCCACGGTGGAGCAGATATACGGCAGAAACAGCACCACGCGGAAGGCGCCCCGCCCCTTCACGTCGGCATTGAGCGACGCCGCCACGAGGAGCGCGAGAAACACGGACACGGGCAGGGTCAGCGCATAGACGAGCGTATTGACCGCCGCCCGGCCGAAGTCGGGGTCTCGAAACAGCGTTTTGAAGTTATCCAGGCCGCAGAATTTCGCGCCCTCGAAGGAAACGGGCTTCTTCATGTTGTAAAAGGCCATCACCAGCGCCAGAACCATGGGAATCAGGCTGAAAAGAATGCACCTCAATACGGGAATAAACGCCATCACCGTACCGCAGATTTCTTCCTTGCGCGCAATCTTCGTGCGCCTGGGACGCTTCGTACGCGGCGGAACGGCGTGCCCCGAGATATCGTTCGTCATATTCACCCCCGAAGGTTTATTTTGCGGTGTAAGTATCCAGCACCGCCTGCGTGGAAAGATATTCCTTGCTGGCATAGAAGCCCGAAAGGCTCATGCTGCCGTTTCTTACGTCCGAATTGAGCACCCGCGCCCAATCGTCGATCCATTCCTTGTTCTTGAGATACCACCAGTCCGCAGGCGTCTCGTAGGCGGTAGCTTTGGCGAATACCACCGCGTTGTCCGCCGCGTAAGCCCCCGTAAGGAAAGCGCCCTCTTTGTCGTAGGCCAAAGATTTATAATAGGGTACGGCAAACCCGCCCTGCGCCTGAATTTCCTGCCCCTCCTTGCCGGCGATATATTCCATGAACAGCCAGGCCGCGTTGGGGTTTTTCGTCTCCTTGTTCATGACGATTCCCACCGAACCGCTGTGCGCCCCTTCCACCCCGTGCACCAAAACCTCCGTTCCGTCCTCGCTGTATTCCTTATACACCAGCATGGGCGCCACGTCGAATTTGTTGGGACTTTTCATGTTTTCCGTAAACTGTCTCTGCGCCGACGCCGTAGAGACCAGCATAGCCACCTTGCCCGACGAAAAATAGGAGTTTTTATTTTCGCTCATGGACTGCGGATCGGGCGTGACGCCGTAGCCGTAAATTTTCCCGTCCGCGCCTGCGCCGTAAAACTCCGACACGCTTGAATAGACGCCCTTCACGTCGTCCACGAGCTGTCCCTCCGCCTGCGACAGCCGTACAAACTCGGTAAACGCTTCGCGCTGGGAGGGAAGCTGATTGCAGCTTGCCTTCATGTCCGCGGTCAATGCGGCTTTATCGTTGTAGCCGACGATCTCGCCCGCACCGTAGGTATTGCCGTTAACGGTGATCGGCTGCGCGTCGTCCTTGACGATATAGTTTTTACTTTCGTCCGCCAGCGTAAACTTCCAATACCCGCCGTTGAATTTCGAGTCGTCCGTCGGCACGTATTCGATACAGTCGCCGCCCACCGAAAAGCCGTAATTAAACCACCATTCGGTAAAAAAGCCCTTGTCGGCGTCGCTGTTTTCCTGAAGGAAACGGGACAGAGCGACGCACTCCTGCCAGCTCATCGCAACCGCCTTATTGAAATAGCGTTTGCCGCCCTCCTCATAAAACGCCATAATCTTCTTTTTGGCGTCGGGATGAGCCGCGTTATACGCCTCTATGCTCTCCTCCGTCTCGTCGATGATCGTGACGCCCGCCTGGTCGAAAAAGCGGGTGTTGAAATAGATCGCGGTGGGCGCGAGATCCTTTGCGATCCCGTAGAGCGGATCGCTCTCCAAAGAGGTGGTCGTCTCTACGTTATAGCGGTAGCGGTTGACCGTGTAGGGAAGCATATCCTCCGCGTCCAGCCCGTTCTGCCCGCCGCTCGAGCGGTAATTTGCGACGCTTTTGTCATAAAACTCCGTGACGTCGTAAAGGGCGTCCTGGTCGGCGTAGCTCTTGAAATAACGCTCGTCGGCATAGGCGACGTCGGGACCGCTGATCATGTTGACGACAAAATTTTCGCTGTACCCGCTGGAGCTTTTCGGCGTATAATTGACCCTGATCACCCCTTCGTACTTTTTATTGAAATTGGCGACCAGCTGATTGAATACGGCCTCCTCGTATTTGTCCGCCCAACCCCAGAAATTGATGATCGTCGTTTTATCGGACGGAATGACGTTGCCCGAATCGTCGAATTGAATGTCGTCGCCGCCCGCTCCGCACCCCGCGAGGAAGGACAAGGAAAACGTTGCCGCCAACGCGGCCGTCAACGTTCTTTTATACCATTTGCTCATAGCTTTTCTCCTTTATGGATTTTTCTTTATTTACACTTTGATTTTAACATATTCCAAGGCGCATGTAAACACATAATTTTACCGAAAAGGTGTACAATTTCGGCATTCGTGTAATATTTCGGCAAGATTTTTTTTCTTTCATTGTATTTTTTCGCATTGACTTTTTGAAAAAGGCGTAGTATAATAGGCCTATGCACAGCAACAGAAAAAACGAAATCATCTATTTTGACGAACGCTCGCACGGCAACAGCTTTTTCCATCTGTCCATGGCGGGCAGGACGCTGCCCAACCCCAACTATATCATCTGTCATTCCCGAAAATCGGGCGCGCTCTGGGAGAGATACAATTTCGAGTACGTCATTTCGGGCAAGGGATATATCGAAACCAGGGACAAAACGCTGACCGTCGGCAAGGGGGATCTCTACTTTCTCAACAAATTGCAGCAGCACACCTACTACGCGGACAAGCAAGCTCCCTACGAAAAGCTGTTTATCGTCGTGGAGGGCTCGCTGGCGGATAAAATGCTGGAGGCGCACGGCGTCACCGAAAGCGCGCTGGTGGTGCACGCGGACGCCCGCGCCCTGTTCGAGCAGATCATCGCCCTGTCCGACAGGCACGAGGGACAGTTTATCGATGCGGAGGCTTATACGGAGATTTCCTCGATTCTGCTCAAGCTGATACAGCTGGTCAAGCCGCCCGATTTCAACACCACGGCCATGGACGAACACCCCGCGACGATCATCAAAAATTATATCGATTACAATATCTACGACAAAATCACCTTGGCGGAGATTGCGGACACCGTGCATCTCTCCGTCTCCCAGACGGAGAGGATTTTCAAAGCCAAATACGGCGTTTCGCCCGTCCGATACATGCTCGACAAAAAGCTGGAAGTCGCCAAGCATCTCTTTATCACCACCTATCTCAACGTCACGGAGGTATCCAAGCGGCTGGCTTTTTCCGATATCAAATATTTTTCCCGCCTGTTTAAGGCGAAATTCGGTCAGTCTCCCTCCCGATACATGAAGCAGCAGGAGGAAAATCCCTTCGTTTCGGTTTCGCGCCGCATCGAATGACCCTGCGCGGCGCCCGTATCTTCCCCGCAGACGAACGGCAGCCCGTCCTTAAAGCCGATCCTGCACTTCGTGATGTACCAGCTTTTTCCCATGTCTCCCGAGCCCTGATAAAAGAGATACGTCTTTCCGTCGTCGTCCGTGAATACATAGGGGTGGCCCGATTCGCTGCTGTTCCACTCGCCTTTTTTTCCCGCCGCGATAAACGGGCGGCCGAACAGCTTGCGGAAATTAATTCCGTCGTCGGAGACGGCCGCGCCGATCTGCTGGGGAGTGCAGTTATACGCGCCCCCGTAAAACATATACACCTTTTCGTTATGTACCACCGTCGCGGGCGCCTCGATACACGCGCCCTCCCATTTGTATTCGGGATAGAGGATCGAACGCTCCGCCGCCTGCTTCCACGCCCCGCGCGAATAATCGCCGCCCAATTCCGCATATGCCGCACCGAGCTTCTGAATGGTCATCGAATGGTCGCGCGTCGCAAAATAGAGAAACAGCCTGTTTCTGAACACCACCACGTCCGCGTCTATCGCGCGGCCGATGCACCAATCCTCCGTCGGGCGGAACACGGGGTTTGTCGGGTCCTTTTCGAAGCCGATCCCGTCCGACGAAACCGCATGGCAGATCGCGTCCTTTCGGGCGTTGCCGTAGCTTTGATAAAACAGATGCACCTTTCCCTCCAGCAGAATCGCGGCGGGCGCGCCGATCCCGTTTTTTTCGCATTCCTGCGTGGGGGGAATACGCCCTACCGTCGTCCAATGCTCCATATCGGGAGAGGACGCCACGCCGATCCCCAGAGCTTCCCTCTCCCCGTCGGCGTAATAGGACGAATAATATAAAAAGTACGTGTCTTTGAGTCTGATGACGGCGGGGTCCTTCGAAAAGGCTTTCCTCGAACCGTGCGTTTCGGTAAAAAGCATAAATCACCTTCCTATAAAATCGGGACAGTCCGAAAAAGTCCCCTTTGCTATCCCCGATTATACCCGATCTCCCCCTTTTTGTAAATAGGAAAAATCGACGACGCCGAAATAGTGCACCTATTTGCTTTTTCCATCGTCTCCGCCTTTTGCGTATAACGACGCAAAAAATACCGCGACCAAGGGTACGCGGTATTTTTTTAACTTTTTGTCGGATATTTCCGAGTATCAGGCTCGCCGAGCCGTTTATTGGGACGAGTTGAAAGGCTTACCCATTATTTTCGGACACTCGGTACCGAAAAGCTTTCCGTCTGGACAAGGTAAGAGCTTATCGATTATTTCCGAGCGTCTATAGCAGAAAATCTTTTATTGCGGCGCTGCAAAATATTCCCCGATTATTTCCCGAACGGGAAGGAAAGAATATGTTTATCACCCGATTTTTTGCCCTTCTCCTGCCTGCCGTTTTCGCCTTCCGCGCCGCCGTTCAGCCCGTAAAGGGTATCGAGATACTTTTCGTATTCCGAACGGACGCCGAAGCAGACGACTTCCTCGAGATCGAACGTCGTATATCCGTCGTCCTCTCCGTTTTCGCTGACGAGCCGCATTTCGACGAGCTCCCATTCCCGCCCGACGACAAAGCCGTTGATCTTATCCAGCGTTTCGAAACCGATCTCCATCGTACACATCCATTTGTTTTTGATCACGACGTCGGTAAATTCGCGCAGGACGTCTCTGGAGGATACCTTGATCGGGAGGGGCTCCTCGCCGTAATGGCGATACACTTTTACGAGATTGTTGAGATACGCGGTGCCCGCGTCCAGTTTCAGGATTTCCTCGATCCTAATACACAGATAGCCGTCGAATCTTCCGCTTGGGGAAATGAGCTCCAACAGCGCGAATTCGTCGTCCGTCTCTCTGACAAACCCCGCGCAGAATCCGCCCACGCTTTTATAATAAATGGCGACGGGCACTTTTTTATCCCGCAGCCGTTTCAGCATTTCCGTCATGTCGTTCTCCTTGCTCTTCCTTTAGAATGTTATAACATAGATAAGCTATGTTTGAATAAGGCGCGGAAATGCCGATAAATACTCCGTACTTACGCATTTCCGCTTTTATTATACCACAGAATGGATTTTTGTCAATAAAATACGCTCTGCCTTGCGACGCTTTTTCAAAAACCGCGTGAAATTTTCCGTTTTGGGCTTGCAAAAGCAGAAAAAAGCGCTATAATAAAAATAAGAACAAAATAAAGGAGCTGTTTTATGTCTCGACGAATTTACTTCGGCGGCGATATCCTCACCCTGGAAGGAGAGGGACGCGCCGATTATCTGGTTGCCGAAAACGGTAAAATCAAGGGAGCAGGTAAGGGAACACCGCCCGTCCTCTCCGCTGACACGGAAAAAATAGACCTGAAAGGCAGAACACTTTTGCCCGCCTTTATCGATCCGCACAGCCACATTTCCGCCTGCGCCTCAAAATTTTTACAGCTCGATCTCGAAAACTGTAAAACAAACGAAAAAATCGAAAAGGCGATCGCGCAATTTATCTCAGAAAATAAAACGCCCTGCGGCGAATGGGTCTTTGCGAGCGGCTACGATCACACGCGGGTAGAGGGGAAACGGCTGACCGCGGAGCTTCTCGACCGCGCCGCGCCCGATAATCCGCTGGTGGTGCAATATCAGTCGGGACATATGGGAATTTTCAATTCCGCCGCGATGAAGCTTCTGGGCGTCGCTGCGGACACGAAACCGCTGGAGGGCGGCGTCATCGAAAGGAACGCGGACGGCGCGCCGACGGGATATATGGAAGAAACGGACTTTGTCACCCGTCTTCAAAGCGTCCCCATGCCCGACGGAAAAAAACTGCTGGGCGCATTTGACCGCGCGCAGGAGCTGTATTTTTCAAACGGAATCGTCATGATGCAGGAAGGTCTGGGGGTGAAAGAGCTTCTGCCGCTCTATCAGGGAATCGCCGCGGCGGGACGCCTGAAAGCGGACGTAGTGATCTATCCCGACCTCGCGGCGTACGAAGCGTATGCGGAAGCGATCCCCGCCCGTTTATCCTGCGGAAGCGGAAGCTTGAAGCTCGGCGGCGTCAAGCTTATTTCCGACGGCTCGCCGCAGGGAAGGACGGCCTGGATGCGCACGCCCTATCTGGATGAGAGCGGCCGTCCCGAATCGGACGGTTATTGCGGATATCCTTCCGTTTCGCAAGAAACGCTTGAAAACGCCGTGCGCTTTGCAACCAAAAAAAAGCTTCAGCTTCTCGTCCACTGCAACGGGGACAGGGCCGCGGAAAAATTTATCGAAGCGGAAATAAACTACGGCGATCCCGCCACCCGTCCCGTCATGATTCACGCACAGCTGTTGGGAACCGATCAGCTGGACGCGCTCAAGCGCGCGGCGATTATTCCCTCCTTTTTTGTCGCTCACGTTCTGCATTGGGGAGACGTGCATATCAAAAATTTCGGTTTCGAACGGGCTTCGAGCATAAGTCCCCTGCGCTCCGCGTTAAAAAAGGATATCCTTTTCACTTTGCATCAGGATTCGCCCGTCATTCGGCCCGATATGACCGAAACGATTTGGTGCGCCGTCGAACGAAAGACGGCGGGCGGAAAAACGCTGGGCGAAGAAGAACGGATAGATGTATTCTCTGCGCTTAAAGCGGTCACCGCAAACGCGGCATATCAGTATTTCGAAGAAAAAACAACGGGTACGCTGAAAACGGGCAAGCGGGAAAATCTTGTGGTTTTAAGCGAAAATCCCCTCCGTTGTCCTGCGGAAAAGCTCCGCGATATCCGCGTTGAACAGACGATTAAGGACGGCGAGACGGTATTTCGTCTGTAAGGCGCGAAACCGTCTCCCCCTCATAAGACAAATACTTTAAGGCTCACTTGAGTATTTTCCGACAAGCTCCATGAAAAAGACGCAAGGCAAACGCCCCGCGTCTTTTTCTCTATAAGAGGAAATAATGTGTGGTCATATTTTTCATTCCCTTTCGGGAAAGGAAGAAAACACGGTTGCGCGTAATTTGCTTCCGCTCGTTGAAAAGGAGAAACTTTCCTTTGAGCATAATTTTCTTCTACGCTCTAAAAAGGAGGAAGCTACGTTTGAGCGCAGTTCTCCGCCCGCGCCGCCGAAAGTCAGGCGCGATAAATGATTTTTCCGTCGCGGATGGTATATAAAACGTTAAATTTGTCGTCAAGCACCGCAAAATCGGCGTTTTTTCCGACGCGGATGCTGCCCGTTTCGCCGTCCACTCCCAGCGTTTTTGCAGGGTTGATCGTCGCGTAGTCCACAGCCTGAAGGAAAGCGATCCCCACCTTTTCGACGAGATTGGCGATTGCTCGGTTCATGCGGAGCACGCTTCCCGCCAGAGTTCCGTCTTTCAGACGCGCCTCGCCGTTTTTGACGATGACGACCTGCCCCCCAAGCTCGCTTTCGCCGTCCGCCAGGCCTTTTGCGCGCATGGCGTCCGTAATCAGCGTCAGTTTGTCCTTATGCTTGCATTTCGTCAGCAGCTGAATGGCGGGCACGGAAACGTGAATGGTGTCCGCGATCAGTTCGCAGTTGAGTTCGTCGTACAAAAGCGCGCTGCCCACCGTGCCGATTTCGCGGTGATGGAGCGGACTCTGCGCGTTGTAGGTGTGCGTGACGTTTTTCGCTCCGCACCGAACCGCCGCGCGGATATCCGCGCTCTTTGCGCCCGTATGGCCGATTGAAGGAACGATATTTTCCGAAGCGAGGTGCTTCACCAGCTCGTCCGCGCCCGCCTCTTCGGGAGCGAGCGTGACGATTTTAATCGCGTTGCCGCTGGCCGAGTTATATTCGTCGAACGTGTTTACGTCGGGCTTCGCCACGTATTCGAGGGGCTGTGCGCCCTTGTGCGCCGCCGCGATAAACGGGCCCTCCAGATGGATACCGAGTATCCGCGCGCCGTCCTCGGGCGCCTCCTCGCGGTACGCCTTAACCGCCTTCATCGCGTGCAGGATATTTTCTCTGCTCTGCGTCATGGTTGTGGCAAGGAAGGAAGTCGTCCCCTCTCCCGCGACCGTTTCCGCGATCGTTTTAAGCGCCTCTCTCGTACCGTCCATGGCGTCCGCGCCGCCCGCGCCGTGGATATGCTCGTCGATAAATCCGGGCAGCACGACGGCGTTTTCGGAAAGTTCGATTACCTCCGCGCCGCCGATTTCTCCGCCGATCGCTTCGATTTTTCTATCGAATACGAGATCGCACCTTTTAAGCCCTTCCCCCTCCACATAGACGAGGGCATTTCTGAAAGCTTTCATTTTTCACACCTCACTTCAAAAGCGCGGCCGCCGCCTCGTCGCACACGAGCGTGCAATCGGGATGCAGCTGCAATACGCTGGCGGGCACCGCTTCCGTCACCTCGCCCTTCACCAGCCCGTAAACGGCTTTCGCCTTATTGGCGCCGTTGGCCAGAATAAGTATCTTCTTCGCGTTCATGATATTTTTCAGCCCCATCGTAAATGCCTGACGGGGTACTTCGTCGATACTTTTGAACATCCGCGAATTGTCTTTGATCGTGCTCTCCGCCAGATCGACGATATGCGTGACGCTGCCGAACGGGGTTCCCGGCTCGTTGAAAGCGATATGGCCGTTGGAACCGATGCCGAGCACCTGAATATCCTGCTGCATGCCCTCCAGCAGGCGGTTATATCTGTCGCACTCCGCCTGTCTGTCGGCGGCCTTTCCGTTTTCGATATTCGTATTTTTCAGATCGATATCGATGTAATCGAACAGGTTGCTGCGCATAAAGTAAACATAGCTTTGATCGCTGGAATAATCCAGCCCCGCGTATTCGTCGAGATTGACCGTGCGGATTTCCCGATAGGAGGTGCAGTTCCGTTTATGATCCTCGATCATATTTTTATACAGCCCGATCGGCGTCGAGCCCGTCGCAAGCCCTAAAACCGCGCGGGGATTTCCCTTGACGACCTCCCGCATGACCTCGAATGCCTTTTTGCTCATTTCTTCATAGTCTTTGGCGATAATTACCTTCATATCCAAAATCCTCCCGAGTTTTATTTCCTCTCGTATTATTGTATCCGTTCCCCGGCCGTTTTTATGCCCGATCGGCGGGAAGAGACGCGGCCGCGATACTCTGCCCCACCCTTCTGTTCTTTTCGTCGGGCAGGGAAATGTCCAGCCCCGCAAATTGGGGATACTCCTCCGCAAGCACCTTTTTGCAGGTGTCGAGCAGAATATTTCCGCCTTTTCCGCCCGTCACGCGCCCTAAAAGAAGCACGTGCTTCATGTCGTAAAACTTTGCGTAAAAAGGAATGGTATAAGCGAGATAAACGCCGATGTCCTCGTAAATCTGCCGCGCGAGGGGATCGTCCCTTTCCATCAGCGCCTGAATCTCCTTCAGCTTTTCGGCGGGCGTCGCGCCCGCTTTGAATTTATAGCCGCCCGCTTCCGCCAGCTTAATCACCGCGTCCTGCGAGAAATATTTGCAGCCTACGCCCGTATCGCCGCTCCATTCGTCCGCCATGGCGTTTTCGTTGAAATCCACGGGCACGAAAGCAAGCTCCGACAGCCAGCCGTTGATGCCGCCGTCGGCGTTGATATACCCCACCGCTTCGCTGGTACCCATCGCAATGCCCAGCACTTTATTGTCGCCCAGATCGATACTGCCCGCAAGCGCCGTCACGTCGCCGTCGTTGGCCACTTCGAGGGGCACGTTTCCCATTTCCTTGGCGATATCGATATACATATTTTTGACAAAATCGCCGTGCTTTTGCTTATCCACCTTGATAAACAACGACGCCACCATTATTTTGTTATCGACATAAACGCCCGCCGACGAAACGCCGATACAATCGACGCGCGGCATTTTCGACGCCGCCGTCTTCATCGCCGTGAGAATTTCGTTGTAGTGATAATGCGGATCCTCCGTGGTTTTGGGGTGCCAGACGACTTCCTCGCTATAGACGACTTCGCCGTCGATCACCGCGCTCACCTTTCGGTCGCTTCCGCCCGCGTCGAATCCGATACGGCAGCCTTTCAGATAGCCGCCCACGCGCATCGAGCAATTTTTCTGCGCGGGGATTTCGTTTTCCTCCAGCCAGGTCACCTCGAAAGGCCGCTCGTAAACGCCGCTCATGAAATCCACGTCGAACGCCCGCGCGCCCGCCGACGTATAGGCTTCCTTCAGCCCCTCATAGATTTTTTTGCTTCCCGCGACGGAAATCTTATAGCCGCCGACCACCCACAAAATCGTTTTTGCGAGCCTTTCCGCAATACGGAAATTCAGTTCGTCCTCGCCGCAGCCGTCCGCAAACGCAGTATATCTGTAAACGTAATTATAGCCGCCGTTGCGCTCCGCAACCAAAACGACCTCCGTCTTTTTGCCGCACTTTTTTACCTTGGCGTCGTACTCCTCCAGCGCCTTGATCATGGGATAAAAATTTTTGTCCAAAACGGGCGTTTTCATACCTAACCGAGCCTCCCTTTCTTTTGCCTTTATTATACTACTTTTTTCGGGGATAGCAATTGAAATTATTTCTCTTTTTTTATAAAATATTTCTCAAAATCGTATCGTGAAATAATTTACAAAGCAGGGAAAGTATGCTATAATGTCGGTATGGAAAAACAAGCGAAGAGCAAGCACTTTTACATGCACAAGATCGCCAATCTTTTGAACGTGCAGAAAATTGTGACGATTCACTATCAGGAGCTGCCCGCGGGATACTATTCGCGGGAAGAAATGCATAATTTCTGGGAGATCATCTACGTCGATAAACAGGCCGTCACCATCGTCAAGGACGAGGAACGCGATCCGTTAAAGCAGGGGGAAATGGTGTTTATCAAGCCGAACCAGCCGCATTTTGTGCGGTGCGGCCGCGACGGGGCGAATATCTTCATTATCTCTTTCGAATGCCGTTCGGAAAGCATGGGATTTTTTTATGACAAAATTTATTCCGTGCCCGACAATCTGAAATATTTATTGCAGAATATCATGTCGGAAGCGAAGGAGACGTTCGTTATCCCCGATTTCAACCCCGATCTTCACAAGCTGGAGCTGCGCAGCAATCCCAACCTCGGCGGCGAACAGGTCATCAAAAACTCGCTCGAGCTGCTTTTGGTGTATATCCTCCGCAAGGCGAACAACCAAAGTTCCCAGCAGGAATTTTTTATTTCTAAAATCAATTCCTCCACGGAGCTTCAGGACGAAATCGTCCGCTTTCTCTCGTCGAAGCTGTACGATACCTTCGAGCTGGACGACCTGTGCACAAGTCTCCATTACGGCAAAACGTACCTGTGCACCTTCTTCCGCGAAAAGACGGGCATGAGCATTTACCAGACTTATCTGCGGCTGAAGGTAGATGAGGCGAAAAAGCTGATCCGACAGAAATACACCTTCACCGAAGTGGCGGGACGGCTCTGCTTCGATTCGCTCTCCCATTTCAACTTCGTTTTCAAGCGATATACGGGAATGACCCCTGGCGAATATAAGGCCAGCATCAAATAAAAAATCGGGAAGGACTGACGCTTATGCAAGCGTCAGTCCTTCTATCACCCGAAGCATATTTTCTGAAAAGGCGACCGTCCGTTCCCCGTTTTCCTCCGCCCCCTCGGGAAAATCCCGATTGACGCGGATCAACGTCGTCGCCGCGTTTCTATGGGTCAGCCGTTCGAAGGGAAATCGAATGATCGTCGGCGTATTGAAGCCCACCCCCAGCTCCAAAAGCGCCGTCCTTTTCCCTTCTGCCTGCGAAAGAAACTCTCGATAGCGTTCCGCCGCCCGATACCAGGCCGCGTCCTGTACGAAAAAGGCGTCCTTACGCACGTGCACCTCCATTTTTCCGCCGCAGACGGGACAGCTCGGCACCAGCCGCGCGGGAATACGGCAGTCCTGCTGCACCTCTGCCATCGCCCTGACGGACGCCTCGTTGTCGTACAAAGTATCATGGCACCCCTTGGCGCACTGAAACAGCCCGTAATTCCCCTGCGCTTCAAACAGACGAGCTTCGTCGAAGCCCGCTTTGGAAAACGCGCCATCTACATTGGTCGTCAGGACGAAATACTTTTTGTCCTTCACGAGCGCATATAGCGTCAGATAGAGCGGCAACGCGGGGGGCAGGTATCTGTTGAATAAAATATGGCGGGACCAATAGGCCCACTTTTCTTCTTCGGAGGAAAAGGGCGTAAAACCTGCGGAATACATATCCGTCACATGATAACGGCGGATAAAGTCGGCAAAATTTTCCTCGAACCGCCGTCCCGAATACGTCAGTCCCGCGGCCGACGAAAGTCCGCTTCCCCCGCCTATTAACACATATTCCGCTTCGTCAAGCGCTTTCTTCGCCCGTTTAAGCCTGTTTTCGTAGCTCTTTTGCATAAATCCTTTCGTCCTCCTCCGAAAACACGTCGAAAATAATTTTCAGCGTTCCGCTGTTTTGTCCTTTCCATGCCTTGACGGTACGGACAGCGAGAGCGCAGGCGTCCTCCTTGGGATAGCCGTAAACTCCCGTTGAAATACAGCAGAACGCGACCTGCCGCAGATTCAGCTCGTTTGCTTTATTCAGGCAGGAGACATAACAGTTTTTCAGATCGCTTTCGTCCCTTTCCGTCACCTTTCCCGCGGGCATAGGCCCCACGGTGTGGAATATATAGCGGCAGGGCAGGTTATATCCTTTCGTCACCCGCACGTTTCCGTTTCTTTCCCGCCCGCCCCGCATCATCAAGGCGCAGTCCAGCCGCACCTGTACGCCCGCCGATGAGTGAACAACATTATCTATACACCCGTGCAAGGGCTGAAAACAGCCCAACAGAGCGCTGTTACAGGCGTTTACAATTGCATCTGCTTTCAAGCGGGTGATATCTCCGCGCCAAAGCGCAATATCTCCTCGGTAATCGAGCGCTTCCGCATCGACGATCCCGCGTGCCCGCGTTTGCGATGACAAATATAAGTTCTGTAAGGCGAGAAATTCCTCGGAGACGGGAAGCGGAGGGCGAATGTTGCAGAGAGCGCGGAAGTAATCGGGTTTTTCCCCTGCGTTTAACCGCGGAGGCGTTTTGTTACGCTCTCTGCACAATATTTCTATCAATCTGTCGAGAACTTCCGCTTCCATTTCCGCCCTCCGTTTTTTATATCCGTCCATAAAAGAAGTTTTCCGCCTCCGAGAAATATACCTTTCCCGTCTTTATGCGCCGATCACCGAAAAACGCTTGCCGACGTGCTCGGCACGTTCGGCCTCGTCGATCATCGCAATCGCATAATCCCGATAGCTGATTTGGCTTTCGCCCTTGTCGTTGACGAAATATTCCTCGCCGCCGATGAGTATTTTTCCCGTGCGTTCGCCGTCCGCGCGGAAATCCCCCGCAGGAGAAAGATACGTCCACTTTACGTCCTCGCGTTTTCTCAAGCCCTTTAATATAATATCGTGCGCATGCGCGACAGGCTTATAAATTTCGGGAAAATCTGGCGCCTCCGCTACGCAGGCCGTATGCCCTTTGTCCGTATAGAGGCTTCCCGCTCCGCCGACGACCAATAAGCGAACCTCCGTATTACTTAAACAATCACACAGATACGCCGCAGAGCTAGAAAGAGACGCCAGCGTTTCGGGCGTCCATGCGCCTACCGCATCGATAACGACGTCGAATCCGATTAAATCTTCCCGCGTCAGCTCAAACAGGTCCTTGACGATTCTCTTCGCGTTAGGGTCTATCGTTTGGTCCTTTCTCCGTACAAATCCCGTTACCTCGTGCCCGCGCGCAATCGCTTCCTTTACAAGACAGCTTCCTTCTCTACCCGCCGCACCTACAATCGCAATTCTTTTCATGATACAACCTCCGCAATTATTATTTGTTGTAATCTCATTGATTACAACCATAGTATAACACTTTATAGTTGTAATTTCAACGATTACAACGTAGGTTTTTGAAAGTTTTTTTGAAAAGTTTTTACAGAAAAAGCCCATCCCGTAAGGGATAGGCCTCCGTTAGCTTTGGATACGCTCGTCAAGCTGTTCGACAAGCGTGGAAAGGGTAACTTTTTTCAGTTCGTTTTCCATCGCGGCCTGCGCGGCCGCCAAATGTCCGTCCAGCACGCCGTGGATATTTTTCCCCACGGGACAGGCGGGATTTGGATTTTCGTGAAAATGAAACAATTCGTCCTCCACACAGTCCACCGCGCGATATACGTCGAACAGGGTGATTTCCGAGAGAGCTTTTACAATGCTTGCGCCGCCGCTGCCCGCCTTCACTTCCACCAACCCCGCTTCCTTCAATGCGCCCAGCGTGCGACGGATTACGACGGGATTGACGTTGACGCTGGACGCGATAAATTCCGAAGTCGTTTTATATTTTTTTTCAAAAAAGCTGATCGCCAACAGCGTATGCAGGGCAACGGTAAATCTCGAAGTGATTTTCATAATTTTTTCCTTTTTCGAAAGTATATCATAAAACAGGTGTAATGTCAATCATTACATCTATTTTTTTCCTTAAATGCCGAGACTTTGGGAAAAGAACCTTCGAAAGCCCTCCCCGACGGAACTTTCTTCCGCAGGGTAATCGGCAAGCTCGGCGTAACAGCGCCCGCTTTTTATCTCCACGGAAAGACAATCCAACGGAAAGCCCTTTGCGCGGCGTCCGCGGGGCTTGGAAACGATAAAGAAGGGATCGCCCGACAAGGACTCGTCCATGCGCTCGAAAACGCACTCTGCCCCCGTCATAAGGCTGACCGCGTTACGGTAACGGGCGGTTAGGCGGCCGCCGAAACGCGAGGCGAGGGCGGCGTAATAGGCGGTCATTTCTTCGTCGTTTAATCTCTTTCCCTGCGGCCGACGCACATGTACCCCCGGTTGAACCTCCTCGGGCAGTCCCTCGAAATACAGGCCCGAATCACAGGAAAAGACGGGGATTTTGTAAGCGGCAAAGTAAAGCCGGGATTTTTGTCTCGCGTTTTCGAGTGGTGACGAGCCTGTTTCCTCGGCTTCGGGCGCGGGAAAAGGCATCTCCTGCAGAGACAGGAGACGTATGGGCAACGGGGAGAGAATCGTCCGCATATAGCCGAATTTCGCGGGATTTCCGGTCCCGTATAATAGCTCTATCATTTTTCGTCTCCCTTTTCGTATAACGCCTTGTTCATTTTCCGCCTCCCCTTCCATACAGCGGCTTGTTCATTTTGCATTTTCCTTTTTCACATGCGTCCCTTCATTTTTTACATTCCTTTCACTGCATATCTGTCTGCATACAGCGCACGGCCCTCGACGGTATATTTCTTAACGAATTCCGCTTTGGCGGCCGTGTAAGCGTCGCGGTTATGGCAATATTTTTGCAGCAGCTCTTGTTTAAGCCTGCCGTACGCCTCCGCCGCCTCCGCGTGTCCGCGAAGGTAATCCCGAAAATACAGCTCGTCCCAATCCCCCGCGCGCCGCACGTGGAGGTGAAACACGCGCTCGGCAAAGCCGTCTTCCGTATATCCCTTATTGAAAGCGAGTTTGAGCGGCTCCCGATTTTCCGACATCAGAATCCATTCTGTTTTCAGTCGCTCCGAAGCCAAGGCCACGGAGGCCGCGGCCGTCAATTCCAGCAGGATATCCACGGTAGGCTTGCTTAAAAGCCCCGTCACGGCCGTACTGCCGATATGGCTGATACGGAAAATATTTTCTTTTCCCACAATCTTCAAAATACGCGATCGTTCCTCTTCGTACCAAACGGGATAGGCAGGATCGTATTCTTTCAAAATTACGGGAAACAGCCTCCAAAGTTCCTCCAAGCTCATTTCCTCAAGCCGTTTTTTCATCGTTTTTTCCTCGTCCTTTACCTGCGGGGGCGCTTATGCGAGCCGCCGCCTGTTTTCACAAAAAACAGCCTGCCGAAAACGGCAAGCTGCTTCTTTGTTTCGTAATAATAAACAATCCCAAAAATTACTTGAGAATTTTTGCAATAACGCCGGAACCGACGGTTCTGCCGCCTTCGCGGATAGCGAAACGAACGCCTTCTTCGATAGCGACGGGTTTGATCACGACGACTTTCATGTTGATGTTGTCGCCGGGCATAACCATTTCAACGCCTTCGGGAAGCTCGATCGTACCGGTAACGTCCGTGGTTCTGATGAAGAACTGAGGTCTGTAGTGGTTGAAGAACGCGGTGTGACGGCCGCCCTCATCCTTGGTCAAAACATAGACCTGAGCTTCGAACTCGGTACCCGTCTTAACGGTGCCGGGCTTTGCGATAACCTGACCTTTTTCGATGTCCGTTCTGTTGATACCGCGGAGCAGAGCGCCGACGTTATCGCCCGCCATAGCCTCGTCGAGCTGCTTGTGGAACATTTCGAGACCGGTGATGACGGTAGCGACGGGCTTTTCGATAAGGCCGACGATTTCGGCAGGTTCGCCGACTTTCGCAACGCCTCTCTCGACACGGCCCGTAGCAACGGTGCCGCGGCCGGAAATCGTGAATACGTCCTCGACGGGAAGAAGGAAGGGTTTCGAATCTTCACGGGCGGGCGTAGGAATATAGGAATCGACGGCATCCATCAGCTGAAGAATGCACTGGCATTCGGGAGCCGCAAGAATTTCTTCGTTGGACGCGCCGGAGCTGGCCTTTTCAAGAGCCTTAAGCGCAGAACCGCGGATGACGGGAATATCGTCGCCGGGGAAGTTGTAGGACGAAAGCAGATCTCTCACGTCCATTTCGACAAGGTCGAGCAGTTCGTCGTCATCGACGAGGTCAACTTTGTTCATGAACACTACGATGTAGGGAACGCCTACCTGACGGGCAAGCAGGATGTGCTCGCGGGTCTGGGGCATGGGACCGTCGGTCGCAGCGACAACGAGGATAGCGCCGTCCATCTGAGCGGCACCCGTGATCATGTTTTTGACATAGTCGGCGTGGCCCGGGCAGTCAACGTGCGCATAGTGACGCTTGTCGGTCTGATACTCGACGTGGGAAGTGTTGATTGTGATACCACGAGCCTTTTCTTCGGGCGCTTTGTCGATTTCATCGTATCTCATCTTCACAGCGTCGCCTTTGCAAGCCATTACCATCGTGATAGCTGCGGTCAAAGTAGTTTTACCGTGGTCAACGTGGCCGATCGTACCAATGTTAACGTGGGGTTTGCTTCTGTCGAATTTAGCTTTAGCCATAATAAATCCTCCAATATTTTTAAAATTAAAAATGATAACTTATCCGACTTCTTCGGACGCAGCTATCTATCATTTTTCATGACATAAGCTTTGTCCATTGCTCTGGACGTATCTATTATATCTTAAATTTTTGAAATTATCAAATCTTTTAACGGTGTTTTCCAAAAAAACTTTTAATTTTTCCGTTTTGCCCCGTCTCTCGGCGGAGCAAAACGTATTTCGCGTAAGTTACGCTTCTCAATCCTTCTTCGCGCGCTTCTCGACGATATCCTTCGAGATGTTGGAAGGCACTTCCGAATAGTGGTCGAACTGCATTGTGAACTGTCCGCGGCCCTGCGTGCGGGAACGGAGCTCCGTCGCATAACCGAACATTTCGGACAGAGGCACTTCCGCGTCGATGATCTTCGCACCGTTTCTGTCATCCGTACCGAGAATGGTGCCGCGGCGGCCGGAAATGTTGCCCATCAGATCGCCGAAGTAATCTTCGGGGGTGATGACCTGCACCTTCATAATCGGCTCGAGCAGGACGGGCTTCGCCCTCGTCATACCGTCCTTGAAGGCGAGGGAACCCGCGATCTTGAACGCCATTTCGGAGGAATCGACCTCGTGATAGCTTCCGTCATAGACGACCACTTTGAAGTCCACCATTTCGTATCCCGCGAGGTAGCCGTTTTTCGCGGCTTCCTGAATGCCCTTGTCGATGGCGGGAATATATTCCTTGGGAATGGAGCCGCCGACCGTCGCGTCCTCAAACGCATAGCCCGCGCCCGGTTCCTGGGGAACAAGGTGAATTTTACAATGACCGTACTGACCTTTACCGCCCGACTGGCGCTTGTACATGCCTTCGGCGTCGCATGCGTTGCGGAAAGTTTCCCTGTAAGCGACCTGAGGCGCGCCCACGTTGGCTTCCACCTTGAACTCGCGGAGCAGTCTGTCCACGATGATATCGAGGTGAAGCTCGCCCATGCCCGCGATAATCGTCTGACCCGTTTCCTGATCGGTATAGGTCTTGAAGGTGGGATCCTCTTCGGCGAGCTTGATCAGCGCCATGGTCATTTTTTCCTGTCCCGCCTTGGTTTTAGGCTCCAGCGAAAGCTGAATAACGGGCTCGGGGAATACCATCTTCTCGAGGATGATGGGATGCTTTTCGTCGCAGAGCGTATCGCCCGTCGTCGTATATTTGAGGCCGACGATCGCGCAGATGTCGCCCGAATAAATCTCGGAGATGTCCTTTCTTTCGTTGGAGTGCATCTGAACGAGACGGCCGACCCTTTCCTTCTTCTCCTTTGTGGAGTTATACACGTAGGAGCCTGCGGAAAGCACGCCCGAATAGGCGCGGAAATACGCGAGGGAACCGACGAAAGGATCGGTGGCGATCTTGAAAGCGAGGCCTGCGAAAGGCTCGTCGTCGGCGGTTTTTCTGATCTCTTCTTCGCCCGTATCGGGATTGGTGCCCTTGACGTGATCCACGTCGAGAGGGCTGGGAAGGAAATAGATCACGGCGTCGAGCAGGAACTGCACGCCCTTGTTTTTATAGGAAGAACCGCAGAGCATGGGAACCGCTTCCATTCTCAGACAGCGCGTACGAAGCCCCTGAATGATTTCCTCGGCGGACAGATCGCCCTCCTCGAAATACTTTTCCATAAGTTCGTCGCTGGCGGAAGCCGCTTCTTCGACGAGCTTGGCTCTGTATTCGTTGGCGATATCCGTCATGTCGGCGGGAATGGGTTCCTTGCGGAAATCCTTGCCGAGGTCGTCGTAATAGACCTCCGCTTCCATTCTGATAAGATCGACGATGCCGCGGAAGGTATCCTCCTTGCCGATGGGCAGTTCGATGGGCACGGGATTGGCGCCCAGCCGCTCGCGGATCATCGTCTCCACGCGGAAGAAGTCCGCGCCGTTGATGTCCATTTTGTTGACGTAGGCGATACGGGGCACCTTATAGGTGTCCGCCTGGCGCCAGACGGTTTCGGACTGGGGTTCTACGCCGCCCTTCGCGCAGAAGGTGGCGACGGAGCCGTCGAGGACGCGGAGGGAGCGTTCCACTTCCACCGTAAAGTCCACGTGACCCGGGGTATCGATGATATTGAACCGATGTTCCTTCCAGACGCAGGTGGTCGCGGCGGACGTAATCGTGATGCCGCGCTCCTGTTCCTGAGCCATCCAGTCCATGGTCGCGGTGCCCTCGTGCGTTTCCCCGATCTTGTGCGTCTTACCCGTATAGAACAGGATACGCTCGGTCGTGGTGGTTTTACCCGCATCGATGTGCGCCATGATACCAAAATTTCTGGTGTGTTTTAAGTCGTATTCTCTGGGCATAGGTTACTCCTCTCTCAGAATCTGAAATGAGCGAACGCCTTATTCGCTTCGGCCATTCTGTGCGTGTCTTCCTTTTTCTTCACAGAGCCGCCGGCATTGTTGTAGGCGTCCATAAGTTCCGCCGCGAGCTTTTTGGACATCTCGCGCTCGCTTCTCTTTCTCGTATTGATGACGAGCCAGCGGATCGCGAGGGTCTGACGTCTTTCGGGCCTGATCTCGATGGGAACCTGGTAGTTGGCGCCGCCGACGCGGCGGGCCTTGACTTCCACGACGGGCATAACGTTTTCCATCGCCTGCTTGAAGATATCCATGGGATCCATGTTCAATTTCTCCCCCATGATCTTAAACGCGTCGTAAACGATTGCCTGGGCCGTGCCTTTTTTGCCGTCAAGCATGATCTGGTTGATGAGCTTGGTCACTACCTTGCTTCCGTACATAGGATCGGGCAGCACGTCTCTTTTAGGGACATTACCTCTTCTGGGCATGTTTTTATCCTCCTTTGAAATAATTGTTTTTTCCGAAATCTTTTTCCTTAGATTAATATAAAAAGCTTCGGACGGTCATAAGGGCTTTTACCCTTCAGTACGGCTATCGCGCGCCCGCCTCGGGCGGCGAACCTTCTGCGGCGTCCGCCGCATACTGCCTACTTTTTTCGGGGCTTTCGAGCTATATTCCGATTACAAGTAGGATTTTCCGCGCTTTTTTACGGAGAGCGCGCTCCGCGGAGAAATACTCCGTTTTTGTTTCAACGCTTAAAGTCCGTCAAACTTATTTGGGGCGTTTTGCGCCGTATTTGGAACGGGACTGTTTGCGCTTTGCAACGCCGGCTGTATCGAGGGCGCCGCGGATGATGTGGTAACGCACACCGGGCAGATCCTTGACACGTCCGCCTCTGATCAGAACGGAGCTGTGCTCCTGAAGGTTGTGGCCTTCGCCGGGAATGTAAACCGTACCTTCCTCTTTGTTGGTAAGACGCACACGGGCGATCTTTCTCAAAGCGGAGTTGGGCTTCTTGGGAGAAGTCGTGGTAACGGACAAACAAACGCCGCGCTTCTGAGGGCAGTTGTCCAAAATGGGACTCTTGGACTTGAACGTCTGTCTCTCTCTGCCTTTCTTGATGAGTTGGTTGATAGTAGGCATTTATTGACCTCCTTGTAAAAATGTGGAATATATTTCCCGAAATTGCCCTTATGCAATTCCAAAGAAAGCAAATTCAGCGGCGGCAGGTATTCCGAAAGGGTTGTCCCCGAGCGGGATTCAGACCGCAAAAAAGACGCAAAAAGGGCACACTATCCCCTTTTCGCACTACAGCAATATTGATTTTAACATTAAAAATCGGGTTTGTCAACTATTTGAAAGCATTTTTTTCCAAACTTTTGCTTCAAACAGAGGTTTTTCTTCTGAAAACGACGGAAAAATCCTCTTACAAGCCTCTTAATCCGTCTATGGCGGAAAGCGGAGCTTTACAAAAAACTTTTCGGATTATTTTTCCAAAAGGTTGACAAACGGCCGAAAAACGGGTATTATATATCCGTATGAAAAATTAAATCAAGGAGATTTTTTCTATGAACAAGAAAACCGTAAAAGACGTAGATGTCCGCGGCAAAAAAGTCCTCGTCAGATGCGACTTCAACGTTCCCATGAAGGACGGCGCCATCACGGACGAAAACCGCATCATCGGCGCTCTTCCCACCATTAAATATCTGATGGAGCACGGCGCGAAGGTCATTCTCTGCTCCCATATGGGCAAGCCCCACAACGTATTCGACGCAAAAGTGGAGCTGAATAAAAAGGAAAAGGCCAAGATCGCGGCTCTGCCCGAAGCGGAACAGGCGGCGGCGACGGCCGAAGCCCTCGAAAAGGCGAAAAAGGACGTCAAAAAGCTTACGCTCGCACCCGTCGCGGCACGGCTCAACGAGCTGCTGGGCGGAAAAGTGACGTTCGCCTCCGACGTCATCGGCGACGACGCGAAAAAGAAAGTGGCGGACTGCAGGGACGGCGAATGCGTTCTCCTTGAAAATCTCCGTTTCCACAAGGGCGAGGAAAAGAAAGAGCCCGATTTCATGAAGGCCCTTGCGAGCTATTGCGACGTGTATGTCAACGACGCCTTCGGCACGGCCCACCGCTCCCATGCGTCCACCGCGGGCATCGTGGAAGAAGGCCTGGTAAAGACCGCGGTCTGCGGCTTCCTCATCGAAAAGGAGCTCTCCGTCATGGCGGACACGCTGGAAAATCCTCAGCGCCCCTTTGTCGCCATCCTCGGCGGAGCCAAAGTGGCGGACAAGCTGAACGTTATTTCCAACCTGCTTGAAAAATGCGACACGCTGGTGATCGGCGGGGGCATGGCCTACACCTTTATCAAGGCCCAGGGCGGCGAAATCGGCACCTCTCTCGTGGACGAGGAAAAGCTCGGCTACTGCAAGGAAATGCTGGAAAAAGCGGCGAAGCTGGGCAAAAAGCTCGTTCTGCCCGTGGATACCGTAGCGGCGAAGTCCTTCCCCGATCCCATCGACGCGCCCATTGAGACGGTCGTCGTCCCCTCGAATAAGATTCCCGCGGACGAAATGGGCCTCGATATCGGCCCCGAAACGAGAAAGCTTTTCGCGGAAGTCGTAGCAAACGCGAAATCGGTTATCTGGAACGGCCCCATGGGCGTGTTCGAAAATCCCGTGCTCGCCGAGGGCACCAAAGCGGTGGCGCAGGCGCTCGCGGACGTCTATGGCAAGGCCACGACGATTATCGGCGGCGGCGACAGCGCGGCGGCCGTACAGCAGCTGGGCTTCGCGGATAAAATGACGCACATCTCGACGGGCGGCGGCGCTTCCCTCGAGCTGTTCGAAGGCAAGGTGCTTCCCGGCATCGCCTGCCTCAACGACAAATAAAAAACCGAAAATTTTCGATATTACCATGGCGGGCAGGCGGTTTTTCCCCTGCCCGTATTTTTATGGCCGGGGAAAACAAAGCCCTTCCCTCTATATAATTTGGAAGAATAACAGATAAAATTTGCCCGAAATACAAATTCCCCGCCCTATTTCGTTGCCAAGCACCGCGTTTTGTGCTATAATACCGTTCGGAAAAGAAAAATATTCAGGAGTATTCATATGAGAAAACCCATTATTGCAGGCAACTGGAAAATGAACAACACCGCTTCCGAAGGCGTCGCCCTCGTCAACGCGATCGCGCCCCTCGTCAAAGAAGCGGGCTGCGACGTCGTCGTATGCGTGCCCGCGATCGACATTCCCGCGGTGAGCGAAGCGCTCAAGGGCACCAATATCGCCCTCGGCGCCGAAAACGTGCATTTTGCCGACAAGGGCGCTTACACGGGCGAAATTTCCGCCGCTATGCTCAAGGAATACGGCGTCGAATACGTCATCGTCGGACACAGCGAACGCCGCCAATATTTCGGTGAAACGGACGAAACGGTAAATAAGCGCACGCTCACCGCTTTGGCGAACGGGCTTACCCCCATCGTCTGCATCGGCGAATCCCTCGAGGAACGTGAGGGCGGCAAAACCGAGGAAGTGCTCGCAAAGCAGATCCGCGAAGGACTGAAGGAGATCGAGGATATTACGAAAATCGTCGTCGCTTACGAGCCCGTCTGGGCGATCGGCACGGGCAGGACGGCCACGGCGGAACAGGCGAACGAAACGATCGGCTTTATCCGTAAAACGATCGGGGAAATGTTCTGCGAAAAATGCGCGGCAAAGCTCCGTATCCAGTACGGCGGAAGCATGAACGCGAAAAACTGCAAGGAACTCATGGCGATGCCCGAAATCGACGGAGGCCTCATCGGGGGCGCGTCCCTCAAAGCGCCCGACTTCGCCGCAATCGTCAATTACGACAAATAATTCCGCCTTTCGGCGGGTCTGACGGGGGCGGTATCGCGGAAAGCTTCTTTCTCGGCGCATACCTGCCCCCGCCGTTTTCAAAAAAGGAGACAATATTTATGAAGACGCCTTACGCCCTCATCATCATGGACGGCTACGGAATCAACAAGGACACCGACGGCAACGCCGTCTATCTCGACGGCAGTAAAAATATCGCCGCATTGGAAAAGGCCTACCCCACCGCACAGCTCGGCGCCAGCGGCATGTCCGTAGGGCTTCCCGACGGACAAATGGGCAATTCGGAGGTGGGTCACCTCAATATCGGCGCGGGGCGGATCGTCTATCAGGATCTCACCAAGATCACCAAGGACATCCGCGACGGGTCTTTCTTCGAAAACAAGGAGCTTCTCCGCGCCATGAACGCCGCGAAGTCGGGCGGCAAAAAGCTGCACCTTTACGGCCTCGTATCCACGGGCGGGGTGCACAGCCATCTCGAACACCTCTACGCGCTCGTCGAAATGGCGAAAGCGCAGGGCCTAGACAATGTATATATCCACGCCTTTACGGACGGCAGAGACGTCGCCCCCACTTCGGGCGCGGGCTTCCTCGAGGAGCTGCAGGGCAAGCTCGACGAGCTTAAATTCGGCAAAATCGCTTCCGTCGCGGGCAGATATTACGCCATGGACCGCGACAACAACTGGGACCGCGAGGAAAAGGCGTACAATATGCTCGCTTTGGGCGAAGGCGTGCGCTTTGAAGGCAGCGCCGCGAACGCGGCGAAAGCGTCCTATGCGTCGGGCGTGACGGACGAGTTTATCCTTCCCACCAACCTCACCGAAAACGGCGCGCCCGTCGCGCTGATCGGCAAGGGCGACAGCATCGTCTGCTTCAACTTCCGTCCCGACCGCGCGCGGCAGATTACGCGCATGTTTTCGCAGGAGCAATTTCCCTTTACGGACGCCAAGACGGGCGTGAAGCTGGGCTTCGAGCGCAAAACGGGCTTCCTTGCCCCTACCTATGTGGGCTTTGCCGTCTATGATTCCTCTTTCGAAAACGTAGGCGTCGCGTTCCCGCCCGACGAAATCGACAATACTCTGCCCCAATATATTTCCTCTCTGGGGCTGAAACAGCTGCATATCGCCGAAACGGAAAAATACGCGCACGTGACGTTTTTCTTCAACGCGAAAATCGAAACGCCCGTCGAGGGCGAAACCCGCATCGTCATTCCCTCCCCGAAGGTGGCCACCTATGACCTCCAGCCCGAAATGAGCGCCTACCTCGTGACGGACAAGGTTCTCGAGGAGCTCGACAAGGGAATTTACGACGTGCTCATCCTCAACTTCGCCAACTGCGACATGGTAGGCCATACGGGCGTCATGGAAGCGGCGGTGAAAGCGGTGCATACCGTGGACGAATGCGTGAAAAAGGTGACGGACAAAATTCTCGCCATGGGCGGCAGCGCGCTGGTGACGGCGGACCACGGCAACGCCGATCAGATGATCGCGGACGACGGGGTTACGCCTTTTACCCAGCACACCACCAATCCCGTGCCCGTCATTCTGGTTTCGGAGAAATATAAAAGCGTCAAACTCCGCGACGGCGGCGTGCTGGCCGATCTCGCGCCCACCCTGCTCGATATGATGAACCTGCCCCGGCCGAAGGAAATGACGGGAAAGACCCTCATCGAAAAATAACCTTCTTTCGAAGTGCGTCGGCCGCGGCATTTCCGCGAAAAGGCTTCATCGCAAAATAACCGCCCTTTCCCGAAGTTTTTTGGGAAAAGATTAAAAAAAGGGCAAAAAAACAGTTGCGCTATTTTTAAGAGTATGGTATAATTTACGAGTATCTTGAAATAACGGTCTGTTCCGTCAAAAGAAAAATGCTTCAAAAGGATTAAACGGAAATGTTGGATTTCATAAACTTGTTGCTTCCTACGAAAAGCGATGCTTTTTATAATCTGTATATGGGCCTGAGCGTCACCATGATCGCTCTAATGTTCCTGTCGGCGGCCGCCGCAATCGTCCTCGTATTATTGCAGCCCGGCAACTCGACCGGTATCGACGCACTCGGCGGATCCAGCGAAACCTTCTTCGGCAAGAACAAGGGCAAATCCATCGAGGCGAGAATGAAAAAGTGGACGATCATCTGTCTTGTCATTCTGGTGATCTTCTCTATCTGCTTCTACATTCTTCAGCTCGAAAAGATCTGGGCTTAATCAGGCATAAACGGGAATTCGAACGGCGGCTTTTCAGGAAAAGGCCGCCGTTTTTCTTTATCCGCAACCTACATATCACTTTATTACGGGAGGCGCACATTGAGCGCGAAAGAAACTTTACTTCAATACTTCGAAAACGAAACCCTGTCGGGAAAGACCTTTACCGAAATCGCGAAATTTCTCAAGGTTTCCCATAGGGAAAAAAAGAGCCTGCTGGCCCTTCTCGATTCCCTCTGCGACGAGGGCGCCCTTTACGTGACGGGCGGCGGAAAATACGGCACGCCGGAGCAGCTCGGCCTCATCAAAGGCACCCTTTCGGGCAACGAACGCGGCTTTGCGTTTCTCGTCCCCGAAAACAAGGCTCTCTACGGCGACGATTTTTTTATTCCGCATAAAAATCTGCACGGCGCGCTGCACGGCGATACCGTATATGCCGAACGGGTTTACGGCCGAAGCGACGACGAAGCGGAGGTGGTGAGAATTGTCGAACGCGGCTATACGGAAATCGTCGGCACCTTTTGGAAAGATAAAAACGCGGGCTGCCTTCACCCCGACGAAAAAAAGTATTTCGAGGATATCTATATTCCCCTGTCGAAGTGCTTCAACATTCCCGACGGCGTAAAGGCCGTCGTAAGGATCACCGAATATCCCTTCGGACGCGCCCCCGGCGGCGAGATCGTCGAGGTTTTGGGCGAAGGAGACGACTTTTTCGCCGAGGAGCTTTCGATTATCCGTTCCTATAAGCTCCGCGAGGAGTTTCCCGAGGGGATAGAGGCGGAGGCCGAACGTCAGGCCGCAAAAAAGCCTTCGCAGGCGGAAATCGAAAACCGCAGGGATTTCAGAGAAAAAACGATCGTCACAATCGACGGCGAGGACACACGGGACATCGACGACGCGGTATCCCTCGAAAAGGACGGGGAGCTTTACGTGCTCGGCGTCCACATCGCGGACGTTTCGCACTACGTAAAATACCGCTCGCCGCTCGATAAAGAGGCGTTTGCCCGCGGCACCTCCGTCTATTTCCCCGACCGCGTTCTGCCCATGCTCCCCCGCGCCCTTTCCAACCGCATATGCTCGCTGAACGAGGGCGAGGACAGACTGGCGCTTTCGTGCATCATGCGCATCGATGAAAAAGGCGCCGTCAGGGACAGCGAAATCGTCGAATCCGTCATTCGCTCCACCCACCGCATGACTTATACGGAAGTGACGAAAATGCTGGACGGCGACGGAGAGACGTGCGAAAAATACGCGGACGTCAAAGACATGGTATCCCTCTTTGCCGAGCTGACGCACATTCTCAAAGCCATGCGCGAGAAGCGGGGCAGTATCGAGCTCGACGTCAAGGAAGCCAAAATTATGCTGGATAAAAACGGCGAAATCGTCATTCCCGATTACGACCGTTCCCTCTCCCACGAAATTATCGAGCAGTTTATGGTGCTCGCCAACGAGACGGTGGCGGAATATATGCACTCGATCGAAATGCCCTTCGTCTATCGTATCCACGAAAAGCCCTCGGAGGAAAAGGCCTCCATGTTCCGCGAATTTGCGCAGAATCTCGGCCTGAAAGCAAAATTTTCCGCCGACGAGGTAAAGCCTTACGACTATCAGAAACTGCTGAAAGCCGCGGAGGAGCTGCCGATCTTCCCCGTGCTCAACCGCGTGATGCTGCGTTCCATGCAAAAGGCGCGGTACTCCCCCGTCAACGCGGGGCATTTCGGGCTGGCCAGCGCCTGCTACTGCCACTTTACCTCCCCCATCCGCCGCTATCCCGACCTGTGTATCCACCGCATCATCAAGGAAGTGCTGGACGGGAAGTACGCCGAGGGCGCGGAGCGGTACAACGGGTTTGTCAGCGAAGCGGCCGTGCAGTCCTCGGAGTGCGAGCGCAGAGCCGCGGAAGCGGAACGCGAGGTGGACGCCTTATATACGACCATGTATATGAGCGACAAAATCGGAGAGAGCTACGAGGCCGTAATCTCGGGCGTGGCGGCCTTCGGGCTGTTTGCCGAGCTGCCCAACACGATCGAAGGGTTTATCCCCCTCGAAACGCTGGAGGGCGAATTTGAGTTTATCCCCGAACGTTTCCTGCTGAAAGGAAACAAGGAAAGCTATTCTATCGGCGAAAAGGTTCGCGTAAAGGTGGAGAGCGTCGATTTCGAACAGCGGCGCACCCGTTTTTCCCTGCTTGCAAAGGAAGCTTAAGGAGACATAGCCATGAAGATCATCGCGATAAACAAAACGGCGTCTTTCGAATATTTCATCGAGGACAAATACGAGGCGGGGATCGTCCTGCAGGGCAACGAGATCAAGTCCCTGCGCCAGGGGGCCGTCAACATGAACGACAGCTTCTGTTTTGTGAAAAAGGGCGAAGTGACCGTAAAAAACATGCACATCGCCCTGTACGACAAATCGGACGCCTTCAGCACCAAGGATACGCGGCGGGACAGACGGCTGCTTCTGCACAACGCGGAAATCGCCAAAATTTCGGGCAAAATCAACCGACAGGGCTATACGCTGGTGCCGCTGAAGCTGTATTTCAAGGATTCGCTCGTCAAAATGGAAGTCGCGCTCTGCCGCGGCAAACACACCTACGACAAAAAGCAATCGATCGCGGAACGCGACTTAAAGCGCGCCGCCGATCGGGCCGTAAAAAACGCGGGCTTTTGAGGCTTAAAAGCAAAACGCACGGGTTTTTAACGTCAAAATTTTATTATACAAGGAGAACGCACTATGGACGAAAGGGAAAAGAACTATCGCAAAGACACTTTATGCGTGCAGGCGGGTTATCGCCCCGAGACGGGCGAAAGCCGTATCCCGCCCATCTGCCAGAGCACCACCTTTTTCTACGGAGATACAAAAACCATGGCCGATTTGTTCGACCTTAAAGGGGAGGGATACTTTTATTCCCGCCTGGCCAATCCCACGGTGGCGGCGCTGGAAAACAAGCTCGCGGCCCTGGAGGGCGGAATTGCGGGGATCGGCTGTTCGTCGGGCATGTCCGCCACCCTGCTCACGGCCGCGACCCTTTGCGAGGCGGGCGACAACATCGTGTGCGCGCAGGCCGTTTACGGCGGCACGTTCAACCTGTTCGGCACCACCCTGCCCAAGCTGGGGATCGGGTGCCGCTTCTTCGATCCCGACGCGGCGGAGGAAGAGATCGACAAGCTTATAGACGACAAAACCCGCCTGATCTTCGCCGAAACGGTGGCCAATCCCGCGATTATCGTGCTCGATTTCGAAAAAATCGCACGCATTGCCCGGCGGCACGGCGTCGTATTCGCCGTCGATAACACGCTTGCCACCCCCGTGCTCTGCAATCCCTTCCGCTTCGGCGCAGACGTCATTATCCATTCCACGACAAAATATATCGACGGCCACGCGGCGGCGCTCGGCGGAATGATCATCGACGGCGGCAGTTTCGACTTCAAGGACAATCCCCGCTACGCCTCCTTCAATACGCCCGACGAAAGCTATCACGGATTGGTCTATGCGTCCCTGCCCGCCGCGTTTGCGACGAAATGCCGCGCGCAGATGATGCGCGACATGGGTGCGATCATGTCCCCCCAAAACGCCTTCCTCACCTGGCTGGGCTGCGATACGCTGGCCCTGCGCATGGAAAAGCACTGCTCCAACGCAAAGGCCGCGGCGGCGTTTCTCAAGGAGCACCCGAAGGTGGAATGGGTTAAGCACCCGTCACTCCGAGAGGATAATTACTTCTCCTTGGCGAAAAAATATATGCCCGCGGGCACGGGCGGCATGCTGAGCTTCGGGATAAAAGGGGACGCGAAGCGCTGCGCACGTTTCATGGAGGCCTTGAAGCTTATCACGCAGGAAACGCACGTCGCGGACGTGCGGAGCTGCGTACTCCACCCCGCTTCCACCACCCACCGCCAGCTTTCCGCCGCCGATCTGAAAAAAGCGGGCGTACCCGAAAATCTCGTCCGTCTTTCCGTCGGTATCGAAAATCCCGAGGATATCCTCGCGGATCTTTCCCGGGCGCTGGACAGGATTTGAGAGGCGCGCCATGCCCATCGTCATAGACAGCGCGCTTCCCGCGTACAAAATACTCGGCGGCGAAAAAATTTTCGTCATGGACAAGACGAGGGCGGTATCGCAGGATATCCGCCCCATCGAGATCGCCATACTCAACCTTATGCCCACCAAGGAGGAGACGGAAACGCAGTTTATGCGCCTGCTCTCCAACTCCCCCCTGCAGGTCAACGTCACCCTTTTAAGCACGGAAAGCTACCACGGCAGGCACACGGCGGAGGGATATCTGGGGAAGTTTTATCAATCCTTCCGCGACGTGGAAAACAAGCATTTCGACGGCATGATCGTCACGGGCGCACCCGTCGAGCAAATGGATTTTTCCTCCGTCGCCTATTGGGACGAGCTTAAACGCATTTTCGCCTATACCAAAACGCACGTCACCTCCACCATTTTCATCTGCTGGGGAGCCATGGCCGCGCTGCATTATTTTTACGGCGTAAAAAAATACCCGCTCAAGGAGAAGCTCTTCGGGGTATTCACGCACCATAAAGTGCCCTATGCGGAGCCCGAGCCGCTGATGCGCGGAATCTCGGACGAATTTCATATGCCCCATTCCCGCCACTCCACCGTCAAGGTGAGCGATATAAAAGGCATCGAGGGCTTAAAAATTCTCGCCGTGTCCGCGCGGGCGGGGGCGTCCGTCATCGCGTCGAAAGACGATTCGCAGGTGTTCGTGTTCGGGCATATGGAGTACGACCGCGATACGTTAAAAAAGGAATACGAGCGGGATTTGGCGAAAGGCCTGCCGATCGGGAAGCCCTTTTCCTATTTTGCCGACAAGGGGTGTAACAGGGTAAAAATGAATTGGACCTCCACGGCCAACCTCTTTTATAACAATTGGCTGAATTACTGTGTGTATCAGGTAACGCCCTACCGCTTTGAAAATTGATTTTTTCCGCGCTTTCTTTTCCGGAAAATCTTTTCGCGGCGCGCCGTCTCCCGTAGCGCTTCGAGGCCGCGGCCTTTCAAAAATCCTTTTTGGGCGCCTTATAAAACCCTCTGCGCCGCGTCTCGATCAGATGATATTCCTGTTTTTTATCGAGGGAAAATTCCACGGGGCTGTCGGGCGAGGCGAAGGCAACGGCGCCCGAAACGTCGGCAAGCTGGCTGTATCCCGCGCCGCAGAACCCCACGGGTACGCCGTAGGAAAACGCGGCCGCGCGCAGAAGAACGGACTCCGTCGAATCGGAGACGATCCCGAACGGGCACAAAATAAGATCGCTGCCGCAGACGGCGAGGGTACGCAAAATTTCGGGGAAATATAAATCCTCCGCGACGGCTATCCCCAAACGGCCGACCTTGGTTTCATAGACGCGGAGGCCCGCGCCGCTCTTATATTCGCCGTCTATGGCGTTGAGCATGTCGGACACCCCGAGCAAACGTCCGTTTTCCGCCACCACGGCGGATTTTCTTTTTACGCCGCGCGTGTCCGTGACGCACCCGCAGACGACGACGTTGTGATTTTCTTTCGAAAGGATTGCCGCGTCCTCGAAATATCCCGTTTCTCCGCGCAGTTCCTTTTCGTAGCTCACTTCTCCGATGCCTTGAAACCCGAAGAAAACGATATCCGCGTCGCTGCCGCCGTAAGTGTCCCAAAAACTGTTGAGCGACCCTCTGCTCACAAAACAAATCCGCATAACCCCACGCCTCCCCTTTCAGTATATCCTTAAGGGAGGTCTTTTTGTGCGTATTGCGCGGCAGTCAATAAAATTCCCGTCTTTTTTCTGCGCTTTTTTGCGAATACGTATGTCCTTTATTTTGTTAAGGCAAAGCCCCCGCAATTTTGCGGGGGCCTTTTATTTATGTCAACCTTTTTTCCTTGTTTCCGAACGCTTTTTTCCAATCCGCCGCGACACAGAATATTTTTAATCCGATATACGCAAAGCAAAAGCATATCCCTATTGAAATCCGATAAACGGCCGTCGCCCCGACTATACATCCAAGCAACAGCGCCGATCCGACGACGGATAAAACAATTCCCGTCTTTTTTACCTGTTCCCGGCGGGAAAGACAGGCAAAGGACGCCGTAGCGAGCAAAACAAATACCGCGACGAAAGCGGGCAGCAAAAAATTTATATTAATTTCGAAATACGTCATATAAAGTTCAAACGGTAAAACCGTCGAGATATCCGATATTTCTGCTTCCGACATTGAAACCGCCAAGATAACAAGCAGCCCCAAAGCTCCTTCTGCCAATATAAATCCCAACCAAAGCAATCCGCTTCCTATCGCCCCGACAAGAGCCAAAATTCCCGCGACGATATTTTTTGCGTTCCCTTTAGGCTTCCCATTGCTTTCCATCGCCTTATCCCGTCGCTCTTATTTTTTCGCCTTTTCCAACAGTTCGTTTACAGCCGCCTGAAGTCCGATCAACGCCTCGTTTGCCGCCGCCTCGCATTTGTCGCGGAGAGAATAATAAATTTTAAGCTTGGGTTCGGTCCCCGAAGGGCGCACGCAGACAAAGGAGCCGCCCTCCAGCTCGTAATAGACGCAGTTGCATTTCGGGATATCCATTTCCTCGGTTTCGCCCGTGAGATAGGAGACCCGTTTTGCCGCGCTGTAATCGCGGAACGCTTCCACCTTCAGCGCGCCGAGCGTTTGCGTTTTCATGCGTTTGAGGGCATCCACCACGGCGTTCATTTCCTTCATGGCATTGAGCCCCGAGTATTGCACGGAAATATTTTTATCGAGGACGTAACCGTATTTCGCGTAAATTTCCTGCAAACGGCTGTAGAGCGTCTTTCCGACGTAGGTATAATAGCACACCATTTCCGCGCAGAGCATAGACGCGACCACGGCGTCCTTATCCCGCGCGTGCGTGCCGCGCAGATACCCGCAGGATTCCTCGAAGCCGAATACGTAAACATATTTTCCGTCCGTCTCCCACTGCTTGATTTTTTCGCCGATAAACTTAAATCCGACGGGCGTTTCAAACAGGGTTACGCCGAAATCGTCGCAGATCGCCTTGGCCATGCCCGTGGTGACGAAGGATTTGACGACGGCCGCATTGGCGGGCATCGCGTTTTCTTCCTCCAGCCGCGTGAGGATATAATCGAGCAGCAAAATCCCCACCTGATTGCCCGACAGGGCTACAAATTCTCCGCTGTCGTCCTTGACGGCGACGCCGAGCCTGTCAGAATCGGGGTCTGTGCCGAACACCACGTCGGCATGTATCTTATTTGCCAGCGCAATCCCCATGGACAGGGTTTCCTTAAATTCGGGATTGGGCACTTTCACGGTGGAAAACTCGGTATCCTTGGTCGTTTGTTCCTCCACGACGGTGACGTTTATCCCCAATTTCTCCAAAACGGTAGTCACGGGCACATAGCCGCTGCCGTGGACGGGCGTATAGACCAGCTTTAGGTTTGCCCCGCATTTTTTCACCGCCTCGGGAGAGAGACGAAGCCTGGACAATTCCTCGATATAATCCTCGTCCAGCTTTTTGGGCACGGGCAGGATCAGCCCGCTCTTTTCGTCACCGCCGACGGAAAGGTAATCGCTTATCTTTTCGATATACCCCACCACCTTTTCGGTATCCTCGGGGGACATCTGCGCGCCGTCCGCGCCGTAAACCTTATATCCGTTGTATTCCTTGGGATTGTGGCTGGCCGTAATCATGATCCCCGCCACCGTATGCAGATACCGCACCGCATAGGAAAGCATGGGCACGGGGTGCACGTCGTCAAAAAGATATACCCTTATGCCGTTCTTTGCCAAAACGCCCGCCGCCGCTTTTGCAAATTCCTCCGATTTTCTCCGCGTATCGTAAGAGATGACGACGCCTTTTTTCGCCGCCTCTCCGCCCTGTTCGAGGATAAAATCCGCAAGCCCCTTCGTCGCGCGCATGACGGTATAGACGTTCATCATGTTCATGCCGTAACCGATAATGCCGCGCATGCCCGCCGTACCGAATTCAAGCTCTCCTCCGAAACGGTATTCCTTCGCTTTTTCGTCGCACGCGATTTCTTCAAGCTCCCTTTTTCCCTCTTCCGAAAGCCTCGGATCGGACAGCCAGCTTTGGTAATTTTTCCGATAATCCATATATATTATCCTCGCAAATCAGATTTTTTCCAGCACTCCCGTTCCGCCCGCGGCCTTGTCCCCGACGAAAACGGCCCTGTCATTATATTCTCCGTCGAAAAAAATTATTCCTTATCGGCCGTCCCTTCGGCGTCCTTTCCGTCCTTCTCTGCACCCGCTTTTTCGGCCGTCCCCTCGGCGTCCCTGCCCGCGCCCGTTCTTTCGGTTGTCCCCGAAGCCTTTTTCTCGGTCTCCTTCGAGGTCTCCGCATCGTCCGGTGTTTCAGGGGCCGTCGGAGCCGTCGCCGCGATTTTTTCCGCCGTTTCGATCTTGGATTTCAGCTCGCCGAGAATTTTTTCCGCCTTCTCCAAATCATTTTCCGCAGCCGAACGCCCGCCGGCCTCCGTTTCGGCGTGAGGAATCCCGAAATCCTCGGGGTCCTCCACCGTCTCGAAGAAGCGCTGGCTGTCCCCGCGGTCGCGGTTTGTGGCGATCTTGTCGTAGGTAATGAAATATTTCTTTCCCTTCACCGTGTAATAATTGACAAACTGTTCACAGATAAACAGGAAGTAAGAAGCGGGCACCGTCACCAGCAGCGAGCTTCCGAACGTGCACAGCGCGCCGACCACATTGACGATGATGACAATATACACGGACACGACGTAAGTGGAAAACATCTTTTTGCGCTGTTTGCGCTCGCTCTTGTCGCTGAGCCTCATGGCCTGTTTGATGGTCTGATTGTCGGCGGCCATGGCGGGCAGCCACATGGAGGTAAACGTCAGCTTCAGCGCCTGACACAACACGATGAGGGTCATGGACAAAAACAGCGAGACGAGCACGTTGAGGAAGGACAGCAGATAGAAGAAAAGGAACCAGCACAGCGCAATGGTGCAAAGATCGATCAAAAATACGATGGGAACATACACCACGCTGTAAACGCTGGCTTTTCCGAGATTGCGGATATACGCGGCGGCAAAGGGCGTCTCGGCGTAGGTGGCCATTTTATCGTTGAGAATGCTCCCGATCGAGAAATAACACAGCGTGTCGGCAAATCGTTTAACGAGATATACCAACGCGCAGCCGACCAAAGACCAGACGATCTGCGACATTTTCGAATCGATCAGCCGCCACAGCTCGGTCCCCGCCTCTTTGAAGCGCGCAGGGAATTCCCGCAAAAATTCGTTGTCGCCGCTGACGAGCGCCGAGAGAAACTCCTTTCCCTCGGAAACCAGCGTCGTCACCTCGGCGCTGCGCAGAATATCCAAAAGATTAGGCAAAATCAGGGCGCTGGACAGAGAGATGGCCACCACGGCTACGATGAGGCCGTACAGCAAAATTTTATAAACGTTCCGAAAGTTTTCGGTCAAAAGCCTCGTACTGTTGCGAAAGCGCATAATAGTTCTCCTTACTTAAAATTCGTGCCGTGCCGGCTCAAAAGTGGTAATACTTTTTCAGGTCGGCGCGCTCCAGCTGGGCACGGTCGAAATACGCCACCTGCATACGCACGCAGAACATCACGGTCATAAACATATACAGCACCGCGGCCGCCGCGAAGGAAAACCCTCTCATGGGCACGAAAATCGCCGTCAGCCCGATCAAAATTTCCGAAATCGTCACGCTGATCCACTGCCCGAACACGATCCTCATTTTCACGGGCGCCACCAGCTGATAGGAGTAGCGGAGCGCCTCAAAGGCTCTGAAGCCCGTAATCTGAAGACACGGCAGCCAGAGATAAAACAGGGAAACGACGTACAGAAGCACGAAATGCATGCTGAAGAAAATAATCACGGACAAAATATACACCGCGACGACGTTCTCCACCAGATAGGCGAGAAAGAGCAGCGCGGAAATAAGCACGGCCCAAACCTCGTAAATGAGTACGTAAAACAGGCAGATGCCGCAGGTAGAGAGAAGATTGTCGTTGAGCTTTGAAAAAATCCCGTTATACGTGCGTTTGCCGATGCGCATGTGTTTTTCTATCAGCGCCAGCATCAGCGACACGCACACCACCATGAGGACGATCCCCGCAAGCCCCGCGAAAAACGCGCCGACGTCGCGGAAATTGAAAATGGAAATCGCACGGAAAATAATGGGAAACGATCCGCCGGGCTTTCCCGTAAAATAATCCGTCAGCACCTTTTGTATGGCGAATTTATCGATCGAAAGCGACAAAAACAGCGCGGGCAGGATCGAAAACGGCAGTATGTACCAAAAATTTTTCAAGATATATTTAATGGACGCAATCGTATAGTTCATAATCGGTATTTCCTTTTCCTCTATTATACATCATAAAGTCGTTTCTGTAAAGTATTTTTGCGAAAAAAAGCGGGAAGAAGCCCGCTAAACTTCTTCCCGCGCAACATTTCCCCTTTCCCTAATCTTTCAAGCGGATAAAATTCCTCGCTCGTTCTCCTCGTTCTCCCGCCTCTTATCTTTCAGACGATACGCCTTCCCTTTTCCGCCTCGTTTTCCCGTTCCGTATTTTTCAAATTGATATGCTTCCCTTTTTCCTCGCCGTTTCCCGTTCCGCGCCTCTTAAGCGGATACGATTTCCCCGATCCTTCGCGCCGCCTCTTCTCTATTCCGCCTGAAACGAATACAGCTCGTACAGGGGCGCGTACAGCTCTCCCAGATATTTCAGCGCAACCTTGTCCCCCTTAAACGCCTCAAATTTTTTCTTGGGATCGGGATAAGCGGAATCGTAATGTCCTCTCACGACGGCGAGCCGCTGTTCGTAAGTCAACGAATAATCCACGGTATAGGGCGCCGAGTCCCCCTCCTGCTTAGAGGCGAAGCGCAGATAAAACAACAGTCCGTCCCTGAGGCTTTCCACCTCTTGGTTATAGCTTTCCTCCAATGCGGCGCAGATGTTTTCCCATATTCCCGAACGGAAAACGCCCGCTTTCAGCAGCCTGAACTTTTCCCCGCGCTTTTTTTCTTTCAGTCTTTCCGTAAGCCTGTTCTTTTTCAGCTGTACGTTTTCCACCTCGAGGATCTGTTCGTCGGTCATCGAGGCAAATTGTTCGTCCGTATAGGATATGATATCTATTTCCACAACTTTTTCTCCTTCCGTTTAACCGTAAACGACAAATTCCGTCTCCATGCCCGAAAGCTGCGAGCCTTTTTGCAGCCGCAGAGTCACAGCGAACCTTTCCCCTTTCAGCAAAATTTCCGCCCGCGCCTCGCCCCCGACAAACGTCATTTCCCGCCGTTTGGTTTCATATCCGTTGCCGACCTCCGCGACGCACCCGCCCGCGCCCTTCAAAATCAAAGTTTTCCACAGCTTTCTCCCCCGAATCCCGAAATCGGACGCCGTCTCGAAGACATACTCCTCTCCCGCGGGCAGCTTCCCCGCCGAATCCGCCGCGCAGATCTTCCCCCCGACCAGACAGAGCATAGCGTTTTCCGTCTCCGAAAGCGCGCCGACGAAGGGCGCGGAAAAATATCCCCTTTCGGACGCGGCGTCTAAAATCCACAGCTTTTTCTCTCCGTTTTCCGCGGTATAGCGCAGAAAATATTTCCCGTTATACGCGGCGTGTTCGCATACCTGCCTGCCCGTCGGCAACGAAAGCGGCGACGCTTCAGCGATCCTTCGCGCGGTCTTTCCGTCGAAGGCGTACGCCCCGTCCTCTGTCAGAAAAAAGATTTTTTCCCCGCAGGCCCCGATCGAGCCTTCTAAAATTTTCCCGCCGCCGTAAGGCACCGCCTGCGCGGAAAATTCCCGCGCGGCGCCCCGCGCGTCCAGCCGCACGATTCCCCTCTCCCGAAATACGTAAACAGCCTCGTTCATAGCCTCCAGGCCCACGATTTCCCCTTCTTCCGACGGAAATTCCACGTGTCCGCCCTCGTCCGCGCTGTCCGTCCAGACCGTGTGCGCCAGGGGTGCGCAGTATCTCACACAAAAGGGTCTCTCGACGAAAAACAGCCGTTCGTGAAAGGCGCAGGCGAGCGTGCTCGCCCTTTCCGCGTAAATTTTCGTCATTTTCGTCGCCTTGTCGTACAGCCATATTCCGTCCGCGCTGCAAAACGCCAGCTTTGCGGTCCCGTCCTCTCCATAGACGGGCACCATGGCGGGAATATCGTCGAATACGTGCATCGTGAAATCGAATGCGTTCCGAACGGAATTGTAGATATAGGAAACGCCCAGTTCGGAAACGTACATCAGTGCCTTTTTCCGCGTTCCGTCCCCGTCGGTATATGGCAAAAGCGCAAACGCCCGAGGCGGATCGTCGGGATCGTCGATATGCGGATTGATTCCCCCTTCGGTCAGATATTCCGAAAATCCCATTCCCGCCGACAGCCGTGCTCCCGAAAATTCGCAATTTTGTCCGCCCGTGGCCCGCAAAAAGCCCTTTTTTTCCGTTCCCGCTTCGGTAAAGCCTTCAAACCTCGCCCTTTTCAAAGCCGTCTTTGCGACGGGGAAGGCCTTTTCGTAAAATATCCCCATCACGCCCACCGCCTTGAACGGATCACCCGCGACGGCCGCGACCGATATGCCGCCGTCAGCGCGTCTTTGTATTTCTTGTCCCATACGGCCGCCTCCTCAAACAATCCGCACGCGAGACAGTATTCGGCCGCAATCCCGTAGGCGAACAGCCGCGGCGACGTCAAAATTTCGTAATCCGATTTGTCCTCCGCGGTCTTTTTTTCGGGCGTATAGGTATATTCTATCCTCACCCTTCCGGGCTGCGTCTTCAGATAACTCGGAAACAGCTTAAAAGGCGCCGCGTTTCCGCCCTCGTCCGTCACCCGCAGGATTCTCACGCAGGGCATGGTCAGCTCCTCATAGCGAATAACGCCCGTCTCCGACTCCGCCTCGTCCTCGCAGCGCAGCGGCAGATAATCCAACGCCACTTCGTTTTCCACGACGTTAAAACATCTCACCAGCGTTTCCGTCTCCTCTTTTCCCTCCGAAGCGTTGTTTTCCAAAAAGCCGCGCACCCGGGCGCCCAGCCCCAGCTCCTCCGCGGCAAGAATCACCGTTTCTTTTACCGTCATATTTTTTTCCTCCCGTTTTTGTCCTCTTTCCCGCCCGTTTTCCGTTTACTTCGAAACGCCTCTATTCCCTCTCCCGGCTCTTTTAACCTACCGTTCCCCTTTCACCCCCCCCCCGCCCCGTTTCCGCTTGTTCTTCCCCCTCAAGCCCCTCCTCCCTTCCCTCCCTTTCCCCTCGTTCTCCTTTATCCCCTCGCCAATCCCTCCGATCCTCCCAACCCTCTTCTTTATCCCCTCGCCAATCCTTCCCCTCTTCGCTCCCCCTCTCCCTCGTTCCCCTCGCCAATTCCTCCGTTTCCGCCGCCTCCCTCCAATCCCGTTTTCCTCCCGCCCGCGCCCCTCCTTTTTACGCGATCAATATTCCTCTATTCCCGTCAGCCTGCCCTGTCCGAAGGGCCGCTCGCACACCAGCTCGGCATATTTCACAAGCGTGGCGGTATAAACGGGCTTTTCGGCGATCTGTTTGAGTATCTTTCCGTCGTCGCCCTCCAGCCACTGCCAGTCGCACAGCTGGTGCAGGCAGAAATCCTCGGTGTTGAGCAAATACATGGTACCCTCGGGGCAGAATCTGTCGGCCACGACGGGGATTCCGTTGAAGCTCATTGCCTTGTAGCCGCCCGTGATCTCCAGCGTGGGAATAAACGTGCGGTACTGCGTGTAATAATCCGCCAGCGACCGCCTCACCCCCCACGAACAGACGATAAAGTTGACCTTACTGCCGGAATTTTCCTCAATCGTGTCGATCGCCTTCTGCAGAACGCTTTCGGTAATCGTCCCCACTTCGGTTTGCTCGTAGGGCTTCATCCAGGGATTCGACGCCCTGTTGACGCCGTACAGCGTCTCGGAATCCGAAAATAAGGCCTCCAGCCCCGTGATCTCCAGTCCGCCCGAATGCTGAAGGCAGACGAGGGAATTTGCGGGTACGATCGTGGAAGTGAGGGCAGAGCCGTCCACGACGAAAGTCTTGTCGGCGCGATTGACGCTCTTTATCGTCCTGCCCTTTGCCCCCGCGAGAATGACGCCCACTCCGGAGCAGAAATCGACGATCATTCCCTCGGCGATCCCCTTTACGCTGTCGGCGGTAACGACGTTGCCCGCCGCCACGCCCGTCACCTTGCACAGCGTTCCCGAGCCGTCGCCGTAGAGCATGCGCCCGAAATGAAAGGCAGAGCTTTTCACCAGCGACTGCATCTCGTCGTTGAGCAGGTTGACAAACGCGCCCTCGTTGTTGGCGGACGCGCGCAGCGCCTTGTCGGAAATCTCGATCGTGCCGTAAAGATTTTTCAGCGACGAGACAAACTGTACGTAATTGTTTCCGCCCGCCGTCGGCAAAGTTCCCGTTTCGCTGCCCGCGCCGACGCCGCCGTTGACGCCGTATCGGACAAGCTTTCTCACGTCCTTGCCCCATACGTCGGCGGTGGTTTGTCTGATCTGCGCCAATAGAGGATTTACCTTAAAATTCAGTGCCTCCGTCACGGCGTCGAGGTAAAAAGATTTCAAAGCGTTGTCCGCGGTCTGCATAGTAACCATAAAATTTTTTCTCCTTTTCTCTTAAAAATAGTTTTACGCCTGCGTGCCTTTTTTGAAATAGCGAAGCGCCATATTTCCCGCTTCGGAAATGGACTTCGGCTTTGCGGGCGAAACGGCAAGCGTCCCCGTCCCGCCCTTCATCAGAGGCGCCTCCGCGCCCTTGAGCGACGAAAGGTAATCGCCCACGATCTTCAATCGCACTCCTTCGCAGCGCCTGGCCGCCTCATAGAGCTCGTTTTCGTCCGTATCGCGGGCGCTCTCCTCTTTCGTCCGTTCTTGCCTGAGATGTTCGGACAAGTCCGAAGGCAAAGCGGGTCCCTCGCGCCCGGAAGAGGACAAAGGCTTTTCCGCCCCCGCTTCTTCTGCCTGCGCGGTCGGCTTTTCCGCCGTCCCTGCCGCAACCCCGCTTGCGGGATTTTCCGCTCTTTTTTCCAGCTCCCTGAGGCGTTGACTGCGACGGGTAAATTCCGCCTCCAAAGCGCCGTAAGCCTCCGCAAGGGCGTTTACGTCCCGAAATTTCCCGAGCACTGCCGAGCCGTTTTTTCCTTCCGCCTCCAAAGCGCGCTCCGTGCCCTCTTTTCCGCCGCAAACGTTCTCCTCTCCTGTCATGTCGTATTTCCTCCTTTTATTCGTTTTCCTTTTTCATGCGCCTGTGCGCCTCGATGTGCGCCGCAAAGCGCGCTTTCACCGCGCTGTCCGTCCCCCGTCCGAGTTCCTCCGACAGCAAAAATCGGGTATGCTCCCCGATGTGCAGCGCGTGGTCGTCGTAGCCGTCGGGGGCGAGCTCCTCCTTTTTCAGCTTCAGATTTTCTTCTCCCGCCTTTGCGGTGTGTAAGGCGGAAAGGTTGCCCGCATTCTCATAGCTTGCAAACCCGAAGGCCTCCAGAATGCGGTTTCTGTTTTCTTCGGACAGCTTTCCGTCCTCTCCCGCCAGAAGTCCCGCCTCAAACAGCTTCATCAGCGTCTCCCGCTTTTCCTGCGGCGTGGAGGGTTCCTCGCTCTCGAAGACGATATCGTTGGCCGCGAGGTCGGCGGCGTTGAAATAATAAATCTGCGTCTTTTTGTTTTCGCCCGTCAGCGTCAGCAGTCTCGCGCTGCCCGCAAACTGTCGGTAAAGCCTCAAAATCTGCCGTCCCACCTCTTTCAGCGCGGCGGAAATATTGTCCGCCGTGGCGGCCAGCCTCGATTCGTCCTGCGAGAGAAGCAGCTGAAGCCCCGTCGCGCTCGTCACCCGTGCGGGCGTGGAATTTTGCGACAGGTCGCTGACGCCGCTCACCAAGGCGAATTCCTTTTCCAGCCATTCCTCCTCGGCGGCAAATTCCGCGGGTATGCTGCCGCAGTCCAGCATTTCGGGCGGCCGCCCGCCCTGTCGATAAACCAGCACCTTGCCGGGCACCAGCCCTTCCTCCGCCAGCTCGTCCGCGTCCGCCGAGCCGTCCTCCACGGTTAAAACGCCCGTGGAAATGCGGTTGAGAAACTCGTGCTTGCGGTTTCTGACGGCGTTATACGCCCGCTGAACGGGAACCAGCCGATCGACGACGCTGCTTGCGAAAAAGGCGCCGGGAAGCCTTAAACAGTCCTGTTTGACGAAAGGGAACCTTCTTTCTCCGCGTTCTCCGTTGAGATAGGGCAGGGGGCCGAGATAGAGCAGTTTTCCCGCCGCGACGATCTCCAGCCTGCCGTCGGGTTCTTCCGCCGTCGGCAGCGAATACCGTTCGATGAGGATTTCCGAGTCCTTTATCGCTTCGCGGCTGCCGCCCGTCTGAAGCGCGGGATTTTTTCCGTTCGACGGTTCGCTGTACGCCGAAAAATCCGTTTCCGTAATCTCCCGTCCCGCCACCTCGACGCCGAAGCGTTCGGCAATGTAGGAAACGGGCACCGCCTGCGCATGAATGAGGCTGTTCACTTCCCCTAGGCATTCCGCGCCCATGCGATCGGGGAAAATTTCAAACGGCGGAACGACGCTGACGCACACTTCCCCCTCATAGACGGGCGCGCCCCTCTCATCGACGGCCACCTGCCGCCCGCCCGTTTCGTCCCATACGATCTTGTAAAACGCGCTGCCGCACGTTTCCGACCACAGCGTCCCCCGCGCCGTCGTCTCGTCGAGTCGGATACGCTCGCGGACGTATTCGAGAATCCCCGAAGCCAGCCGCGCGGTCTTGACGTCCGCTTCCTCGTCCGAAAAGGGACGCACCTTCAGGGCGGGCCGCATTTTCGTCAGCTTTGCGATACGCGAGTCGATCGTGGGCGCGATGTGATTGAACACCCGCCGCGACTGCCAATAAAACCGTTTGTCCTCCTCGACGATCCCCCCGTAGGGCGAAACGTCGCAATACTGATTGCCGCTGAAAAAATTCATATTCAGCAGCCAGCCGCTCTCCGTCTGCCGCCGTTCCTCCCGCCGCCGCTCGAAATCCTCGGTCACCTCCGCCGCGATTTTCGCCCGCCGCCGTTCCTCCCGCTTCACTTCTTCCTCTTTGCCGAAACTCATATATTTCTCCTTTTTATTGCCCTTCTTTTTTTACGCGGCGCCGCTCTCTTTTTTCTTGCTTTCGGCGCCGCGTTTTCCGAAGCCGCCTCATCTTTCCGCGCTTCCTCTTCGTTACCTTTATCATCTTTCCGCGCCGCCCCTACCTCAACGGCCGCACCTTTCCGCGCCGCCGCCCCTACCTCAACGACCGCGCCTTTCCGCGCCGCCGCACCTTTCCTGTCGGCCTCGCTTTCCGTCTCCCGCAGCGCCGCCAGCAGCCGCTCCCGTTCCGCGTTCAGTTGTTCGTCGGACATAGCGGCGTAATCCGCGCCGTCCTCCTTCGCCGCAAGAAGCATCTGCACGGCCTTCAAATCGGGCGGAATGTCCTTTTTGGTCTCCCTGCGTTTGGTGAGCTTCAGTTCCCCGTCCACCTCCGCGTATTCCTTCGTCACCTCCTCCACCCGACAGCCCAGCGCCACCTTCAAAAGCGCCTCTCCCACTTTTTCCTCTCTCTTTTTAACCGCCATAATATTCTCCTTTTCCGTTTCTTGCCGCCGCGATCTGCCGCCACCTCCGTTCCTTGTCCCTTTGTATGGCCGTCTTTTCCGCGGCGGGCGGCAGTTTTTTTGGCCTCGACATCAGGTAATATCTCAGGGCGTCCAGCGCGTGATCGTCCGTTTTTTTCGGTACGTCCCCGCTCCCCCAGAAATAGCTTTTCAGCTCGCGGATGAGATTGACGCAGGAGGAAAAGATATAAAGCGAAGGCAGTCCGTTTTTTTCGTTAAGGTAGCTTTTCACCCGCGCAATGCCCGAAAACAAATCCTTATCGACGTCGGCGTTGACGAGAATATCCCGCTCGTAAAACAGCTCGCACACGCTTTTTACGCCCGACAAGGTATGCTGTTTGGCCGCGCTGTCGATCAGCGCGCAGATCCTCCCCTTCGGATCGGTATGCCAGCCGAGCGAAGCGCACGCCGCCCCGATCGCCGCCGCGTGGTAATCGATATCCTTCCCCGCGGCAAAATGCTCGTAAACGACATATACGTTGTCGTCGTAATCCACCGCAAACCATAAGGCCGCCAGCGGATTGTTCAGCCCGGGGTCGATGGAAATATTGTCCTGCCACTCCTTCGGCACGGGGAAAGGCTCGATCACGTGCACCCGCTCGTCAAATTCGGGATACACCAGCCCCGACGACGCCGCAAATTTCCCGTATCGCCGCGACTCAAGCTGTCCCTCGTCCATACAGCTTTCCAAAAGCTCTATTTCCTCGGCGGGAAGGTAGGGATTGTCGCCCCACTCCATAAACTCGTACCACACCTCGGGGTCGTTGTGCCGATTGAGAAATATCTCCTCATAGACGAAAGTCAATCCCTTCAGCGGGGTCATCGTCCCGAAGAGCTCCCCGCGGCGATCGACGACGCGCATGCGGCATTCCTCGTAAATCTCTTTCGGCGGCTCCTCGTCGAACCAGACGAAATCCAGCGACGCGCCCTGAAACTTTTCCCGCCCCTGGTCGCAGCTCTTAAACCCGATCACCGATATCCCCCCAAACGAGTTTCTCACGCGGATAAAATCGATAACGCCGTTTTCGGGGCTGTCCTTCCGTCCGCTCTGCATGACGATTTCCTCGATCAAATCCCGCCGCAGGTAATATAAAATCTTTTTCTGCGCCACGTCCCTCTGCACCTGCGCGGAGAGGGACACGACCCAGCCGCATACGTCCCTTTTGTTTTCGCGGTAGGGATGAATGCCGAGCGCCATATATACGCACTCCGCCGCCCCGCACTCCGTTTTCCCCGAACGGTTCCCTCCGAAAACCCAACGGTTGCGCTTTTTACATCTGTGAAAGGCAAGCTGTTTTTCGTGTTTCCTTTCGCCCGTGTTGTAGGCCGCCAGCTTGTCCTCTGCCCGCCGCCTGTTCAGCTCCGCCTCTATGCGGCACAGCTTTTCTACAATTTCTTTCATATTTCCCGCCAATTGGTCAAAAACTCCCTTTTCCGTATTTTTATAATAGAAAGCATGAAAAAGTTTATCTTGTCGGCAGTTCTGCCGCTTCTATATTTAATCTGCGCCTGTCTTTCTCCTGCGGTGCATGTAAAGGTGCGGGCAGAGGACAACGGCTACGCCTGCATCCGTTCGGAAAACGTATATTTATACTCCGAGGAAAACGATAAAAGCGGACTGTTTATTCTGCCCTACACCTATTATGTCAAGGTTCTTTCCTCGGGGGTCAAATACTCCTACGTCGAATATCTCTCCGACGGCCCGAACACCCGAAAGATCAACGGTTATTGCAAAAACTCGGAACTCACGTTCGTGGACTATGTTCCCGTCCGCCCCTATCTTTACTACACGCTGGACGTCACCTATTACATAGAGGATGCGTCGCCGTCGATCAAGGACGACGATTTTTTGTCCACGATCACGATTACCTGCGCCTATTACGGCGAATACCGCGTCGGCTCCAAGCTCTATTGCTACGTCCTGCGGGAGGGCACCTTCGGCTATATTCCCAAGCCCGCCGACCTCTCCTATGAGCTGAACGACGAATACGACAACCATACCCCCGACGAGTCCGACGCCCCCGCGGGAAACTTTGGCGATCACGAAACGATGCCTCCCGCACAAATCGCCATTTTGGTTCTTCTGTGTATTCTTGTCCCCGTCATCGCGGCGCTCATCCTGCGGCCGCCCAAAAAACCGCCCTATGAGTCGGAGGAATAACCGTTTTTCTCCCGTTCCTTATCCCGTTCCCGCCAAAAACCCCTTTTTTCCGATTTTTTCAAAGCGGTTGAAACGTCGGGTTTTCAAGTTACCCGTCCCGTTTCTTTCCCTTTTTCCAAAGCTCCCGAAAGGTCGGTCCCGCACTTTTTCCGTACAGAAATTCTACCAGCGAGTGTTCCTTCGCGGCGTTCCGCCCTTCTTTTCCGGCTTCGATAAAGCGATAGACGGACATCAGCCAGTCGAAACGTGCATATTCCGAAAAAAAGGTCTCTTTCGTCAATCCCTGTGCTTGCAGCGCGCCCGAAACCTTCTTCAGAAGCTTCGCCTGCCTGCGATAGTAGTTTCTTTCGCTGCCTATTTCCTTGAAGTCCGTCTCGCCGCAAAATTGCTTCAACCTGCTTTTTCTTCGAAAATACCGAAGCTCCAGCAAAAACTTTTCCTCTTTCTTTAGGGCGCCGATCGCGGCGTCCGTTTTTCTTTTCAGCTCTCCGATCAATCCCTTGCGGATAATCTCTTCCGCCAGCTCTTCCGAAAGCCTTTCCGTCGTCGTCCTGTAATCGTACGACATAAACGCCCTGTTGCGGATATGCTCCTCGCAGTCCTTTTCCAGCCTCTCCAGCCGCGGATATACGTATAAAACCGCCTTTACGTAATTCTCCAATTTTGTCTCCTCCCTCTTTGCGCAGCCCGCGCCTCCTAAGCGCATTCATTATCCCACGTTTTTTGCGTTTGTCCAGCCGGCTGTGCCAACTTTTTTACAAAATACAAACGTTTGTTCGTATTTAAGACAATTATAGCACATTAAATATGACAAATGTACGCATGTTTTCAAAAATTTTTTCCACTTTTTTTGAAAATGCCCCGAAATATGGAAAATAAGAGAGCGCAAAAATTTTTTTACAATCAATTGCGTTTTCTGTCGTATTATGATATAATTTGTATATGAAACGTTTGTTGACGGCAATTTTATCCGTTTGCATGCTGAGTGCTTCCGTTTTTCCCGCGGGCGGCGCAATTTTTTCGCGCGCCGAACAGAGCGGGGCTGATTTCCTTTCCGCGGCGGAGGACAAAAACAAAGCAGATCCGCTTTTACCGTCCGTCCCGCAGAAAGAATATCTTTCCCTTTCCGCACGAGAGGATAACAAGGAGGACGCCCTTTTGCTTCCCGCCTCGTACGAGCAATATCTCCCCCTCTCCGCGCCGTCCGACGCGGCAGTGACGGAGGCCTATACGGCGATTGCGGACGGAAATCTGATTTACGTATATAACCGCGGCGAAAACGAATACCGTTGCTACGAGCATACCGCCAATGTCGATGCGGAAAAAAATAACGTGGCAAAGCTTCAATTTGCCGAAAACGGCGTCCTCTACTTTTTGGACGCCTCCACCTATCTCTATACGCTCGATCCCGCGACGTTGACAGAGCGCAAAACTTCGCTCGTATGCAGCACCTTCACTATTTTTTCCGACGTCATCTATTTTACCAACGTGTCCTCGTCGAAATCGCAGATCTCCAAAACCACCCTGGACAACCTCGATTCCTCCGCGGCCGAATCGGTGGTGGGCGGAATCACGTCCAAGCCCGCCATCACGCAGGACAACGGCGTTTTGTACTATACGGAGGGCGGAAAAATCCTGTGCAAGGCAAACGATTCCTCTTTTGCCCGCAGATTGACCGAAAGCGAAACGGTGGTCTCTCTCGCCGTTTACAGCAACCGCCTGTACTATACGGACACTGCGAAAAATCTCTATGTGCGCGATCTCAACGAAGGTACCCTTCTCGATACCTTCGAGGGCGGCTATTCCGCGCTGACCGTCTCCGACGGTTACGTTTATGCGGTAAAAAACGACGCCGTCAGGCAATATTCCCCTTTAGATAAAGCCTTTACCGATTACGAAATCTGCGCTTCCTCCGACGCGGAAAACCGACTTTCTTCCGCCGCAGCCACGCTGCTTACGGGCGATCTTTTGCTTACGGCGGACAACGGCAACGATCGTATTTCCGTTTACGATACCAAAACGAACGCTTACCGTTCCATCGAAACCCAACTGAACGCGACGATGCTTGCATCCGACGGCGCCGCCGTTCTCGCGGCGGATTCGGCTTCCGCGATTCTCTATGATTTGGCGAGCGGAGAAAAACTGCATACCTTCGAAAACTTTGCCAGCGACCTCGCGGGAATCGCCGCCTCTTACGGAAAATATTATTTTATCACCGACAACAACTACTTTTATTGCGCACAACACGACGAAGAAACGGGTTGGAAGGTAAAATCCGTTCAAAACCCCTATTCGTATCCGACGCGCTTACTGGCGGGAGATATCTACGGAAATTTATACGTCGCCTACGCCGACGGAAACGTTTACTCCTTTACGGAAAACGAATTTATCACCTCTCAGCCCGATATGTCGAAAAAGGAAAAAGTCTGCACCGTTCCCGTACAGGCGGAAAAGATTGCCGTCGATTACGAGCAGACCGTCTATGCGCTCTATAAAAACGAATTGTATAAATACGCACATGAACAAGTGAGCTATTCTTTAGGTAAAACGCTGGTTTACGGCCAGACGGAGTCCACCGCCGTCCTTTCCTTTGCGTTCGGCGTAGAGGAGCAGGCGGTGTATCTGCTCTATGAAGGCGACTTTGCGGTGCGGACGTACGACGTCGATCTGCCCACCGTCAAATCGATTGCGGTCAACGGCGCCGACGAGGCCATCTTCAGCGAGGAAAGCGCCTCTTTTTCCGTCATTCAGACAAAGGAAAACGCCTTGATGGTCAATTTCGACATTGCCGAGCTTAAAGGCGCCGAGGTATTCCCCTATCTTTCCTTTGTGAGAGAAACGCAAAGCAGAACCGCGCTGAAATTGGGAGAAACGGACAAATATCATTTGATCGCGGTGTTCGACGAAGTCTCCAAAAGCTACTCGACGGCGCTTATCCTGAAGGAATACTGTGAAAGGGAATATTCCGAAGAGGAATATCTCAAGCCGCCCGCAGGGTTTACCAACGGAACGGGATATCTCACCAATGAGGTTTTCCTCTACAAATATCCCTATCTCACCCGGCTTCTGACGGTGCAAAAGCTGGATAAAAACGCCGCGGTGACCGTGCTGGGGGAAATCGACACCTTGGATTACCGCTATTATTACGTGTCTTATACGGACGAAAACGGGGCGGTAAAGACGGGCTACGTGCCTAAAGGGTACGTAACGAATTTCAACGGAGCGCCGCCAGACGCGGAAGCCGTCGAATACGGCGCGGCGGATACCGATTTCGATTCCCTTTGGCGAATGTGTTTTCTGCTGTTGGGGTGCGCGTGTATCTGCGTACTCGCCGATTATCTCCTTTTGCATAAACGGAAATCATAAAAAACAGGCAACGGAAAATTTCCGTTGCCTGTTTTTACCATTCTCCTCTTGACAAATATAAAATTTGTCGATATAATTATATTAATCAATCTGCAAGGGGGAATTTTATGTTCTATCCGATTAATGTCCTTCCGCTCCCTTGGAATGACATTCCGTACCCTTGGAATCTCATTATCGCCTATTCGATACTTATTATTGAGTGTATTGCCTATTTGGCACTCATCATTTTTTGTATTTACTATCTTAAAAGATTTTGGCGCTTCAGAAACAAAAAATTCGAAACGCTCAATCGCTTCGACCGAGCAAGTATTTTCGATTGGCTGGAAAGACTTCGTTCCAAAGAATCGCCCCAATCTTTTCTGCGACGTCTTAAAGGGCAACTGATTGCATTAATGCTCGGTCTCCTTTTTACCATAGGGATAGGGGTAGCTATCATTTTGTATCTTATGAAAGGCATTTATTATTAAATTAAATCCCGCCCGAAGCACAAACCTCGGGCGGGATATCTTTTACTTTTGATTTTACTCTCAGACCAATTCGATTACGGCGGTTTCCGCGCCGTCGCCGCGGCGCTCGCCGAGAAGGTAAATCCTCGTATAGCCGCCGCCCTGTTGCGTCTCTTCCTTTCTCGCCGCATACTTGGGTGCGATTTCGTTGAAAAGTTTGTCCATCAGCGGATGCTGAACGTCGGCCGTCCGCGCCTTGTACGCGCTCTTCTTTTCGGCAAAGCCCTTGATCTCCTGAAGATCGTAGGTCTTGGCCATGATCGCGCGGCGGGCGGCAAGCTTCTTGGGGCCGTCCTTGATGTTGGTCGCCTTGAATTCCTTGCCTTTTTTATCCGTTTTCGTCACTTCGAATTCGATATTGTCGTCGTAGGTATTGACGGCTTTGGTGATCAATTTCTCAACATAGGATCTCAATTCTTTGGCTTTTGCGGCCGTGGTTTCGATTTTACCGTACCAAAGGAGCTGGGATGCCTGATTTCTTAAAAGCGCCGTTCTTTCTTTGGAAGTTCTTCCCAATTTACCGGGCATAATATTTAATCCTCCTGTTTATTTAATGAGAGACCGTAAGACTCCAATTTCTGAATGACTTCGTCCAGAGATTTTCTGCCGAGGTTTCTCACCTTCAGCATATCGTCTTCCGTCTTTTTGGTCAAGTCTTCTACCGTATGAATATTCGCTCTCTTCAGGCAGTTGTACGAGCGGACGGAAAGATCCATCTCCTCGATCGCCATTTTGAGAACCTGCTGCTGTTTGTCGTCCTCCGTCTTGACAAGGATATCCATGCCTTTGATCGTGTCGGAAAGATTGACGAACAGATTGATATGATCCTGCATGATTTTCGCCGCAAGGGAAATAATTTCCTTGCCGGAAAACGTTCCGTCCGTCCATACTTCCAGCGTGAGCTTGTCATAATCGACAGCCTGCCCGACGCGCGTAGGTTCCACCGTGTAGTTGACCTTCTGAACGGGCGTATAGATAGAATCGATTGCGATATAATCGATGACCGGTTGTTTGTTTTCTTTGGCGGGCCTGTAGCCTCTGCCTCTTCCGACGGTGAGCTCCACGTCGAATTTGCCGCCTTCGTCGATCGTACAAATGTACTGATCCTTATTGATGACTTCGATCTCGGCATCCACGTTGAGGTCTTCGCCCTTGAGTTCGGCGGGGCCTTCCTTGTAGATGTGCAACACCTTTTCGTAGTCTTTATCGACGACCTTCGTCTTTATCGCAAGCGTCTTGAGGTTGAGGATGATCTCCGTCACGTCCTCCTTGACGCCTGCCACAGCGGAAAACTCGTGCTTCACGCTGCCGTCCAGAAATTTGATCCCTTCCACAGCCGCGCCGGGCAGAGCGGAAAGCAATATTCTCCTAAGGCAGTTTCCTATGGTAAGACCGAAACCTTTCTCCAAGGGCTCGCAGACAATCTTCGCGTAAGAATCGTCGTTTTCGAGGACCTCGAGTTTGGGCATATCCATTTCGATCATTATGCTACCTCCTTAATACGTTTCAATTATTTGGAGTACAATTCGACAATCATATGCTCCGCAATCTGGCTGTCAACATCTTCTCTCGTCGGGAGTGCCAATACCTTTCCTTCCAATTTTTCTCTGTTGAACTCGACCCACTTCGGCAGAGTGCTTCCCGCCTTCGTCTCCTTGAGTTCGGTAAAATATTTATTGCCCTTTCTGTTTTCTTTGACGGCGACCACGTCTCCCGCCTTTACGATGTAGGAGGGAATGGTGACGGTTTTGCCGTTGACGGAAAGATGCGCGTGATTGACGAGCTGACGAGCCAACGTTCTGGAAGGAGCGATGCCCATCCTGAATACGACGTTGTCCAGCCTTCTCTCGAGGAGGGAAAGCATGTTTTCGCCGGTGACGCCCTTCATGCGGTCGGCCATTTCGTAATACTTGCGGAACTGACCTTCCTGGACGCCGTAAATCCGCTTCGTCTTCTGTTTTTCACGAAGCTGAAGTCCGTATTCGGAGACCTTCTTTCTGCCCGCGCCGTGCTGGCCGGGAGCGACCGGACGCTTATTGAACGGGCATTTCTCCATGTAGCATTTATCGCCTTTGAGGAAAAGCTTCGCGCCTTCTCTTCTGCAAAGCTTGCATTTTGCTTCTCTATATACTGCCATAATCTTTTGATAGCCTCCTGATTAAACTCTACGACGCTTGGGCGGCCTGCAGCCGTTGTGAGGGATGGGGGACACGTCGGAAATCAACGTGATCTCGAGATCGCACGCGGAGAGCGCGCGGATCGCGGATTCTCTGCCCGCCCCGGGGCCCTTTACGTAAACCTCTACGCTTCTCAGGCCGTGTTCCTTAGCGGCCTTCGCGGCAGTCTCCGCAGCCATCTGCGCGGCGAACGGGGTGCCCTTACGGCTGCCCTTATATCCGAGGGAGCCAGCGCTCGACCAGGATACGGCGTTTCCGTTGGCGTCCGTGATGGTGACCAGCGTGTTATTGAAGGTGGACTGGATATGAACCTGCCCTTTATCTACTTTTTTAAGTTCCTTACGCTTACGAGGAGCGGATGTCTTCTTAGCGTTTTTATTGTCTGCCATAATACTTGATCTCCTCCTATATTACTTTTTCTTTCCGGCGATAGCGCGCGCGGGGCCTTTGCGGGTTCTCGCGTTCCTCTTCGTGCTCTGGCCGCGTACGGGCAAGCCCTTTCTGTGACGGATGCCGCGATAGCAGCCGATTTCCATAAGGCGCTTGATGTTGAGGGAAACTTCGCTGCGAAGCTCGCCCTCCACACGTACGTTGTGATCGATATATTCTCTCAGCTTGGATACGTCGTTTTCGTCGAGATCCTTCACCCGCGTGTCGGGATTGATGCCCGTCTCCGCCAGGATTTTTTTGGACGTAGTCAAACCGATACCGTAAATATAGGTAAGACCGATTTCTACTCTCTTTTCTCTGGGTAAATCTACACCGGCAATACGTGCCATTGATTTATAACCTCCGTTAATTGTAATGGGTAATTTTTATTTGAAATCTATCTTGAAACAAATGCGCCGCGCGGGCAGTGGAAAATGCCCCCTGCGAACCCATCGTATTATTTTCGGAATAAAAAGTTCCTCTTTTTCAAACGCAACAAAACTGAGTTTCCGTAAATTTTTACGGAAATTCAGCTTGATTTACGTTATTTTTTCTTGACTTTGCGGCCTCGCCGGACGTCTGTCCCGTTTTTCAGTCGCATAAAAAAATTATACCACAAAAACCCCGGGATTGTCAAGCGTTTTTATCAGCCTTGTCTCTGTTTATGGCTCTTGCTTTTGGAACAAATTACCATAACTCTGCCGTTTCTTTTGATGACTTTGCACTTATCGCACATAGGTTTTACAGAAGGTCTGACTTTCATTGTTTTTTCTCCTTGAATTATTGCTTTATGCTTTAACGGCGCCTTACGACTTGCTGCGCCAGGTGATCCGTCCCTTGGTCAGATCGTACGGGCTCATTTCCAGCTTTACGTTGTCGCCTTCGATGATCCTGATATAGTTCATCCGAAGCTTGCCCGAAATATAAGCCGTGATCGTATGACCGTTGGAAAGCTGCACCTTGAATGTGGCGTTGGGCAACGCTTCGATCACTTTGCCTTCCGCTTCGATTACATCGTCTTTCGACACAGAAATTCCCTCCGATTTTTTATTATGATTTCTCCGCTTTTGCTTTTCTTCAGACCTCAAAGGGTCAGGATTTCGACGCCGTCCTCGCGCACCACCAATGTGTTTTCGTAATGCGCCGCGGGCAGTCCGTCCTGCGTCACCGCGCCCCAGTCGTCGTCCAAAAGACGCACGCGCCAGGTTCCCATTGCGATCATCGGTTCGACGCAAAGCACCGTGCCCGCCTTCAGGCGCACGCCCGTGCCCTGCTTCCCGAAATTGGGAACGGACGGGTCCTCGTGCATTTCCTTGCCGATGCCGTGTCCCGTATAGGAACGGATCACGCCGTAGCCGAAGGATTCCGCGTAGCTTTGCACTCTGTAACCGATGTCGTAGAGCGGCGTGCCCGCCTTCAGCCCTTCGATGCCCTTGAAGAAACATTCCTCGGTGACCTCGACGAGCTTTTTGACCTCGGGCGAGACGCTGCCGATACAAAAGGTGCGCGCGCCGTCGCCGTGGTAGCCGTTTTTATACGCGCATAAGTCCACGCTGACGATGTCGCCGTCTTTTAGAATCGTCTGACCGTCGGGGATACCGTGCACCACGGTTTCGTTGACCGAAACGCACGCCGAAGCGGGAAAACCGCCGTAACCCAGACAGGAAGGATACGCCCCCGACGAACGGATATACCGCTCGACGAGTTCGTCCACTTCTTTGGTGCTCATGCCCGCCTTGATCCTCGAACCGACGAATTCCAGCGTATCGTGAACGATCTTGCAGGGTTCCCGCATCAAATCTATTTCGCTTTCGCTTTTAACGTGAATCATATTATCGTCTGTCCAGCTCGTCGAGCTTTGCGGCCACTTCCGCGAACAGGACTTCGGCGGGAGCCTCGCTGCCCGTAAAGTTGAGCAGTATGCCCTTTTGCGTGTAATATTCGATCAAAGGAGCCGTCTGTTCCTTATAGACGTCTAAACGCTTGCCCACCGTTTCGGGGTTGTCGTCCTTTCTCTGATACAGCGCGCCGCCGCAGCGGGAGCAGGCTTCCGCGCCGTTCAGCGTGGAAACGTGATAGCTTTCGCCGCACTCCTTGCACACGCGCCTGCCACAGAGCCGATCCATGAGAAGGGAAAAATCGATGTTGATATTTACCACCGCGTCGATCTTTGCAAACGTGTCCAGAGCTTCCGCCTGCACCCTCGTGCGGGGAAAGCCGTCGAGGAGATAACCGTTTTTGCAGTCCTCCTTCTTCAGTCTCTCTTCCACGATTTTGCAGGTGACTTCGTCGGGGACGAGCTGGCCCTTGTCGGTATAGGATTTTGCAAGCAGCCCGATAGGCGTCTCGTTTTTGATGTTTTCTCTGAAAATATCGCCCGTAGAAATATGAGGCATGCCGTAGCGGTCGGAAATTTTCGTCGCCTGCGTGCCTTTGCCCGCGCCGGGAGCGCCGAGTAAAATAATATTCATTTTCAAACTTCTCCCTTCGGTTTGTTTTTTACATCGGGTATTTTTTTCCGCGCCCGGAGCCTTGCGGCCCCGGGGTCGGAATTTGTTTTTTTACTTCAAAAAGCCCTTGTAATTCTTCATCATCATCTGCGCCTGCAGCTGCTTTTCAAATTCCATGGCCACCGAGACGACGATCAGGATACCCGTCGTAGAGAACACGTTGACGAGGTCCATGGACGCCCACGCGAAGGCGAGGGAAGGAATGAAAGCCACGAGCGAGAGATAGATGGCACCGAACAGCGTAATGCGGTTGGATATCTTTTTGAGATACGCTTCCGTCGCTTTTCCGGGACGAATGCCCTGAATGAAGCCGCCGTTCTGCTGGATGCTCTTGGAGACGTCCTCGGGGTTAAACTGCATCTGCGCGTAGAAGAACGAGAACGCGAAAATCAAAACGCAGAGAATGAGCGAATAAATGATACGTCCGCCCGCGATCGCCGAGGAACCCGACATCCACTTCGTCCACCAGTTATAGAAACCGGAATTGGGCCAGAACAAGCCCGCAATCATCTGCGGGAAGCTGATGATCGAGAAGGCGAAAATCAGAGGCATGACGCCGCTGCCCGAAATCCTGATGGGAATGACGGACGACTGGCCGCCGTACATTTTTCTGCCCTTGATCTGCTTGGCGTACTGGACGGGAACCTTACGCTCGGAAAGATCGACGAATACGATCGCAAAGAAAATGACCGCGCACACGAGCACGAAAGCCACAAGCTCCCAGATCGCGTCGCCGCTGGTGCTGGGGATCTGCTTGATTTTCGAAACGACCGCCTGACCCGCGGTGGCGAGGATACCCACGAAAATGATCATGGATTGACCGTTGCCCACGCCGTAGTCGGTGATTCGTTCACCCAGCCACATGACGAGGAGCGCGCCCGAGGTATAGACCACGGTCATGAAAAGCCCCGCCAGCCACGTCTGGTCGAAAAAGAGCTGCGTCTTGATGGAACCGCTGGAGCCGGCAAAGTTGACGATGATACCGATGGATTGGATAACCGCCAGAAGGATAGTGAGATATCTCGTATATTGAGAAATCTTTTTCTGTCCCTCTTCGCCCTGCTTGGAGAGCCTTTCGAGCGGGGGAATACCCACGCAGAGAAGCTGCATGATAATGGAAGCGTTGATGTAAGGCCCGATACCCAGGGCAAACAGCGTACCGTTGGCAAGCGAGCCGCCCGTGATGCTGTTCATCAGATTGAGGAAATCGTTTCCTTTAATGCTGTCCTCAAACGTCGATCTTGCCAACCCGGGCACAGGGATATAGCAGCCGATACGGAAGACCAGCAGCAGAAGCAGCATCATCCATACCTTACGCCGGATATCTTTGACTTTGAAAGCATTGATTAATGTCTGTAACATTTTTTTCTCCGATATTGGGTTTTTGATTGAGTGAAAATCACTCAAAGAGACCCGCGTAAACCATACGCGGCTTTAAGGAGAAATAAACGCGAACTACGGAAAACCGCCTTAACGCAAGGCAATCTTCCGTGTTTCCTGTTTATTAAAGGGTCTCTGCGGTACCCTTCGCCGCTTCGATCGCCTCTTTGGCGGAGGCGGAGAATTTCGCCGCTTTTACGGTGAGCGAAACCTTGAGTTCGCCGTCGCCCAAAACTTTGAGTCCGCAGTTGTTCTTGACGTCTTTCGCAAGTCCGTTTTCCATAACGAAGCCGTAATCGACCACCGTTCCCTCGGGCAGATCCGCCAGCTGGGAAAGATTGACGATAACGTATTCCTTTTTGCCGTTATGGTTGAACCCTTTCTTGGGTACGCGCCGCGCGATGGGCATCTGTCCGCCTTCGAAGCCGGGACGAACGCCGCCGCCCGAACGGGCCCACTGTCCTTTATGGCCCTTGCCCGAAGTTTTGCCCAGCCCCGAACCGATACCGCGGCCGAGCCTCTTCGCAGGCCTTGTTGCTCCCTCTGCGGGAGAAAGAGTATCTATTCTCATGATAAAGCTCCTTAGATGTTTTCTACTTTGACGAGATGCTTCACCTTGGCGATCATCCCCTGGATTGCGGGCGTGTCCTCGAGTTCCCTGGAAGAACGGATCTTCTTGAGACCGAGCGCCGCCACGGTGCCTTTCACCGCCGCGACTTCCCCGATCGTGCTCTTGACGAGCGTTACTTTTATTTTAGCCATGTTTCAGTCCCTCCGAATAAATCAGCCCAGGATCTCTTCCACGGTCTTGCCGCGGAGAGCCGCCACTTCTTCCACCGTCTTAAGCTCCGCAAGGCCGGCCACGGCCGCCTTGACGCAGTTGCCGGGGTTTTGGGTGCCGTGGGATTTCGTACGGATGTTTTTGATCCCGACGGCTTCCATCACCGCACGGACGGGGCCGCCCGCGATAACGCCGGTACCTTCCGCAGCGGGCATCATCAGCACCGCGCCGCGGCCGAAACGACCGAGCACCTGGTGGGGAATGGTGTTATCGACCACCGCGACGGAGATCATGTTCTTTTTCGCCCTCAGGGTAGCTTTTTCGATGGCTTCGGGGACTTCTTTCGCCTTGCCCGTGCCGACGCCGATCTTGCCCGCGCCGTCGCCGACGATGACGAGCGCCGCAAAACGCATATTTTTGCCGCCCTTCACCGTTTTGGAAACGCGGTTTACCTCGATCAGCTTCTTGATGAGTCCGTCATCCTCCGCCTGTCTTCTCTGAGGTCTTCTGTTTTCTCTTTTTTCGTCTGCCATTGTCGTTTCTCCTATCAGAATTTAAGTCCGGCTTCTCTGGCGCCGTCTGCGACCGCCTTCACACGTCCCGTGTAAAGATAGCCGCCTCTGTCGAATACAACCGCCTCGACGCCCTTCGCCAGCGCTCTTTCCGCGGCTACGGCGCCGACCACTTTGGCAGCGTCGGTTTTGCTAAGGCCCGCGATCTTTTCCTTGACCGCCTTTTCCATCGTGGAAGCAGCCGCCAGGGTTACGCCGCCTTTCGCATCGCCCGCTCTGTCGTCGATCACCTGTACGTAGATGTGATTGAGACTTCTGTAAACGTTCATCCGGGGCGTTTCCGCCGTTCCCGTAATCGTTTTTCTTACACGCGCATGACGTCTTTGTCTGACTGTGTTTTTATCAATTTTGGAAATCATATTAACGCTCCTTATTTCTTGCTCTTACCGGAGGTCTTGCCTTCCTTATGCTCCACGTACTCGCCCTTGTAGCGGATACCGTAGCCGTGATAAGGCTCGGGCACTCTGACCTTTCTGATGTTGGCAGCCGTCTGTCCGACAAGATCCTTGCTGATGCCGGAAACGGCAATTTCGGTAAGGGAAGGACATTCAAATTTGATGCCTTCGGGGGCAAGGATCTCTACGGGATGGGAGAAGCCGACGTTGAGCACCAGCTTGCTGCCCTGCACCTGCGCCTTCCAGCCTACGCCCTTGACTTCCAGGCTCTTTACGAAGCCGTCCGTGACGCCCTTCACCATGCCGGCGAGCAACGCCCTGTAAAGGCCGTGCTTCGCGTTGGTGTCGGTGCTGTCGTCCAGCGTTTTAAGGACGATGTTGCCCTCTTCCGTCACGATGTCCAGATTGCCGACGACCTCGCGAGAAAGGGTGCCCTTGGGGCCCTTGACCGTGACGACGCCGTCTTTGAATTCCATTGTTACGCCTGCGGGAACCGCGATGGGCATTTTACCTATTCTTGACATAGTTTTGCTCCCTCCCGATTACCAGATATAGCAAAGGACTTCCCCGCCAACGTTGGCGGCCTTTGCCTGCTTGCCCGTAAGGATACCTTTGTTGGTGGAGAGGATCACCGTCCCCAGTCCGCCGAGCACCTTGGGCATATTTTCCACGCCCGAATACGCGCGAAGTCCCGGCTTGGACGCCCGCGTAAGGCCGTTGATAACCGATTTTTTGTCGCTGTATTTCAGCACGATAGAGATTTTGCCGTTGTAGCCGTCCTCTACGATCTTCACGTCCTTTACGTAACCTTCGCTTAAAAGAATGTCGGCGATCGCCTTTTTCATATTGGACGCGGGAATTTCCACCGTCTCTTTATGGGCGGTGATCGCGTTTCTGATTCTTGTAAGCATATCTGCGATAGGATCTGTCATGTTTATCTCCTCCTATTACCAGCTCGACTTCTTAACGCCGGGGATCTCTCCCTTATACGCAAGGTTTCTGAAGCAGATACGGCAAACGCCGTACTTTCTCAAAACCGCGTGGGGTCTTCCGCAGATACTGCATCTGGTGTAGGCTCTGGTGGAATACTTGGGCGTCTTCTGCTGTTTATTGATCATTGACTTTTTTGCCATGTTCGTTTCTCCTTACTTCTTGAAAGGCATGCCGAGCGCGCGGAGCAACTCTCTCGCCTCTTCGTCCGTGTTCGCCGTGGTGACGATGCAGATGTCCATACCTCTGATCTTCTCCACCTGATCGTAGGTGATTTCGGGGAAGACCAGCTGTTCCTTGATGCCTACGGAATAGTTTCCGCGGCCGTCGAACGCCTTGTCGGACACGCCCTTGAAGTCTCTCATACGGGGAAGCGCGATGGAGATGAACTTATCGTAGAAGTTGAACATTCTCTCGCCCCTCAAGGTCACCTTGATGCCGATCGTCTGTCCCTCTCTCACTTTGAAGTTGGCGACGGATTTCTTCGCCTTCGTCATGACGGGCTTCTGGCCCGAAATGAGCTTGATTTCGTTTTCCGTCGTCTGCATCGACTTCGCGTTGTCTTTGATGTCGCCGAGTCCCGTATTGATTACGATTTTAACGAGCCTGGGGCACTGCATCACGGAAGTGTAGCCGAACTTTTTCATGAGGAAAGGTACAACTTCTTTCTCGTACTTTTCTTTTACTCTGTTTTTATATACTTTTTCTGCCATGTTCTTCTACCTCGTTACTCGTTTTCCGCAGGCGTCGTTTCGGTCGTCGCGGGCGTCTCGGGAGCTTTCGGCTCGGCGGGTTTCGCCGCGCGCTTTCTCGTCCTCTTCTTGGGCGCCTCGGTCTCGGCCGCGGCGGCTGCCTTGGCGCTCTTCTTGGAGTACGCCTTATCGAGCGTCGCGCCGCACTTCGCGCAGACGCGCACTTTCTTGCCGTCCGCAACGCCGTGCTTTACCCTCGTCGCCTTGTCGCAGGCCGGGCAGACTACCATGACGTTGGAAGCGTCGATGGGGCCGGGGATTTCGACGATCTTGCTCGTATCGTTTGCCTTTCTCGCCTTCTGATGCTTCTTCTGGACGCGGACGCCCTCGACGGTCACCGTATTCGCTTTGGGGGAGGTGGCAATTACTTTTCCCTGTTTGCCTTTATCTTTACCGACAATAACAAGTACGTTATCATTTAATTTTACGTTCATTGTTTCTTCCTCCTCACGATTACAGCACTTCGGGAGCAAGGGAGATAATCTTCATGTAGTCCTTATCTCTCAATTCTCTCGCGATCGGCCCAAAGATACGGGTGCCTTTCGGCTGCTTCTGGTTATCGATGATCACGGCCGCGTTGTCGTCGAATTTGACGAACGTGCCGTCCGTTCTTCTGATGCCTTTGGCGCTTCTCACAATGACCGCCTTGACGACGTCGCCTTTCTTCACCGCGCCGCCGGGCGCAGCCGACTTTACGGAAGCTACGATCACGTCGCCGATATTGCCTGTTCTACGGAAGGAGCCGCCCAATACTCTGATGCACATAAGCTCTTTCGCGCCCGAGTTGTCGGCCGCTTTAAGCCTTGTCTGAGGTTGTATCATAACTCTTTACTCTCCTTGAAAATTACTTAGCCTTCTCGACGATTTCGGCAACTCTCCAGTTTTTGTCCTTGCTGAGCTTTCTCGTCTCGACGATTCTCACCTTGTCGCCCACGCCGCACGCGTTTTCTTCGTCGTGCGCTTTGAGGCGCTTGGTTTTTGTCACTGTCTTTTTATAAAGGGGGTGCTTGCTTCTGTCGCTGATCTCCACGACCACCGTCTTATCCATTTTATCGGATACCACAAGCCCGATTCTTTCTTTTCTCAAATTTCTTTCCATGATCGCATTCCTCCGCTTTACGCCTTAAGCTCTCTCGCACGGATCTCAGTGTTGACGCGCGCGATATCTTTCTTGCAGGTTCTGATGGAAACGGGGTTTTCCAGCTGACCGGATGCCAAACGGAAACGAAGGTTGAAAAGCTCGCTCTTGAGCTCCGCAAGCTTTGCGGTAAGCTCGGCGCTGGTCATCTCTTTTACTTCTTTAGCTTTCATTACTGTTCACCGCCTTCAGCCGGCTCGGCAGCAACCGGAGCGGCTTCTTTCTTGACAAACTTGCACTTTACGGGAAGCTTGTGTCCCGCAAGTCTCATGGCCTCTCTCGCGTCCGCTTCGCTGACGCCCGACATTTCGAACATCACTCTGCCGGGTTTCACGACGGCCACCCAATATTCCACGTTACCTTTACCGGAACCCATACGGGCTTCCGCAGGGTGCTTCGTGATAGGCTTATGAGGGAAAATATCGATCCATACCTTTCCGCCGCGCTTGATGAATCTCGTCATCGCGATACGGGCGGCTTCGATCTGATTGGATTTGATCCAGCCGCATTCTTCCGCGACAAGACCGTATTCGCCGTAGGCGATCGTATTGCCCTTATGCGCAGCGCCGGTCATTCTTCCCTTATGCTGCTTTCTTCTTTTCACTCTTTTAGGAATTAACATTACTGCTCTCCTCCTTCCGCTGCGGGAGCGGGCCTTTTCGCGCTCTTGAGCACTTCGCCGCGATAGATCCAGCATTTAACGCCGATCATACCGAACGTGGTGTGCGCTTCCGCGAAGCCGTAATCGATGTCCGCGCGAAGCGTCTGAAGAGGAATGGACCCCTCGTGATACTGCTCGCATCTTGCGATTTCGGCGCCGTCGAGACGGCCGCTGACCATCATTTTAATGCCCTTGACGCCTGCGCGCATGGAGCGGCCGATCGCCTGCTTCATCGAACGTCTGAAGGACATACGCTTCTCGAGCTGAGCCGCGACCCCTTCCGCCACGAGCTGCGCGTCGCAGTCGGGCTTTCTCACTTCCGTGATATTGATGCTGATCGCTTTGCCGCACGTAAGCTTTCCCAGATCCTTTTTGATCGTCTCCACTTCCGAGCCCGCTTTGCCGATGATGACGCCGGGACGCGCGGTGTAGATGGTGACGACGATTCTCGAAGCTGCACGCTCGATCAGAATTTTGCTGATCGCCGCGGCATAGTACTTCTTTTTGAGGAACGTACGGATCGTGTTGTCTTCTTTCAGGTATTTGGAGAATTCTTTCTTATCGGCATACCACTGCGTGTTCCAACCGTTAATAACTCCGACTCTCAAACCATGAGGATTAACTTTCTGTCCCATTATAATTCTCCTTCCAACTTTTTAACGTCGAGAATGACGGTGATATGGCTCGTTCTCTTTAAGATCGCGTGGCCCCTGCCCTTGGACACGGGCTGCATACGCTTGAGCATCTGTCCGCCGTCGGCAAAACATTCCGCTACGACGAGATCCGCTTTGTCCATGCCCTGGTTATGCTCGGCGTTGGCGGCCGCGGACATCAACACCTTCTTCACCGCGAGCGCGCTTCCGTTGGTGCTGTAATCGAGGATCGCCTTCGCTTCCTGATAGCTTTTCCCTCTGATCAGGGCAAGGACCGTCCTTACCTTGTAAGGGGAAACTCTGACGTATTTAGCGACTGCATAAGGGCGTTTTTCTCTGTTTTCCTCCACCCTTTTCGTCTTTTTATTCATGTTCGTTGCCATTTTTTCGTCTCCTTATTTACCGGGCTGGGTCGTCTTTGCGGCATGGCCGTGGAACGTTCTCGTGGGCGCAAACTCGCCGAGCTTGCAGCCGATCATGTCCTCGGTAATATATACGGGCACGTGCTTGCGTCCGTCATATACCGCGATGGTATGACCGACCATATCGGGGAATATTGTGGATGCTCTCGACCAGGTCTTGATGACCTTCTTTTCGTTCACGGCGTTCATCGCCTGAATTCTGCTCAAGAGCTTGGCTTCGACATAAGGTCCTTTCTTAACGCTTCTTGACATTTTTTATTCCCTCCGATTAGTTGATTCTCTTGAGAATGAACTTATTGGTTGCATTCTTCTTCTTTCTCGTCTTATAGCCGAGAGCGGGCTTGCCCCAAGGAGTTTCGGGACCCGCATGGCCCACGGGCGCTTTGCCTTCGCCGCCGCCGTGAGGGTGATCCACAGGGTTCATGACCGCGCCTCTCACTTCGGGACGCTGGCCGAGATATCTCGCTTTGCCCGCTTTGCCGAGGGAAAGGATTTCGTGCTCGACATTGCCGACCTGGCCGATCGTCGCGCGGCAGCGCTGAAGCACAAGCCTCATTTCGCCGCTGGGCATTCTCAACGTGACGTATTTGCCTTCCATAGCCATGATCTGCGCGGACATACCCGCGCTTCTGGCGATCTGTCCGCCCTTGCCCGGGGTCAGCTCGATGTTGTGCACCATGGTACCTACGGGAATATTTTCAAGGGGAAGCGCATTGCCGACCTTGATATCCGCGGCGGGGCCGCTCATGAGCTTGTCGCCCACGTTGAGGCCGACGGGCGCGAGAATATACGTCTTTACGCCGTCCGCGTACGCGAGGAGCGCGATGTTGGCGCTTCTGTTGGGATCGTATTGAATGCTCTTTACCGTCGCGGGGATACCGTCTTTCGCGCGCTTGAAGTCGATGATGCGGTATTTGGTACGGTTGCCGCCGCCGATGTGACGGCAGGTGATTTTGCCCTGGTTGTTGCGGCCGCCGCTGTGACGCTGGTCGTGCAGCAAGGATTTTTCGGGCTTATCTCCCGTCAGCTCCGTATAGGCGGACGTTACCGCGAAACGACGGCCGGAAGAAGTCGGTTTATATGTTTTGACTGCCATTTTTCTGCCTCCTCTGATTACGACAACGAGTCGAAGAATTCGATGGGCTTGCTGTCCTCTTTCAAGGTGACGACCGCTTTTTTACGATCGGGCGTGTAGCCCTCGTTTCTGCCCATTCTCTTGAGTTTGCCCTTGCGGGTAAGGGTGTTTACGCTTGCGACCTTGACGCCGAACAGCTTTTCGACCGCCGCTTTGATCTCGGTTTTGTTTGCGTCCTTCTTCACGATAAACGTGTATCTCTTGGACGCGATCCCGTCGTATCCCTTCTCGGTGAGGACGGGCTGTAAAATGATGTCTTCGGCAAACATTATGCGTAAACCTCCTGGAATTTCTCGACAGCAGCCTTGGTCATAACGATCTTATTGTTCTTTACGACTTCGTAGGTGCTGAGCTGTGCAAGCGGCAGGGTCTCCAGCTTGGGAAGGTTGGCCGCCGCGCGGATGACGTTGATGTCGTCGTTGTCCATTACGACCAGCGCAGTCTTGTCCAGATTGAGCGCTTTCTTGAACGCCGCCATTTCTTTGGTTTTGGGTGCGGAAACCTTCAATTCGTCGATGACGATAAACTCTCCGTCCGCCACTTTCTTGGAAAGCGCGGAAAGCAACGCCAGCCTTTTCGCCGTCGCGTTCATCTTTTTGGAGAAGTCGCGGGATTTAGGAGCGAACACGACGCCGCCCTTGATCCACTGCGGAGCCCTGATCGAACCCTGACGCGCGCGGCCCGTGCCCTTCTGTCTCCACGGCTTTGCGCCGCCGCCGCGGACTTCCGTCCTCGTGAGGGTGGATTTCGTGCCCTGTCTCTCATTGGCGAGGCGGGTAACCACCGCCTGATGAATCAAAGACTCCTTATATTCGACGCCGAACACGCTGTCGTTAAGCTCCATCGTGCCGACCTGAGAGCCGCTCATATTATATACTTTAATATCGGTCATGTCTTTCACTCTCCTTATTTGCTCTTAACGCTGTCCGACACGGTGACGATACTGCCCCTCGGGCCGGGAACGGCGCCCTTGATGAGAAGTACGTTTCTGCCCGCATCTACCTTCACCACTTCGAGGTTTTGAACGGTGACGTTATCGACGCCGTACTGACCGGCGAGATGCTTGTGCTTGAATACTCTCGAGGGAGCGCTGATGGAACCCATGGAACCGGGTTCTCTGTGCACGGGGCCTACGCCGTGGGTCTCTTTCAGACGCTGCTGATTCCATCTCTTGATGACGCCCGTGAAGCCGTGGCCCTTGCTGACGCCCGAAACATCTACTTTGTCGCCCGCGGCAAATACGTCGGCTTTGACTTCCGCGCCCACCGCAAAGGTTTCCGCGTTTGCCACGCGCACTTCCTTCAACACCTTATGGGGCTTGACGCCTGCCTTTTTGAACTGTCCCAGCTCGGGTTTGGTAAGCGCCTTTTCGCTGGTTTCGATGAAGCCCAGCTTCAACGCGGAATATCCGTCGTTGGCTACCGTCTTCACCTGCACTACGGGACAGGGACCCGCTTCCACTACCGTTACGGGAATCATGATCCCGTTTTCAGCAAAGATCTGGGTCATGCCGACTTTGCGTCCGATGATTGCTTTATTCATTGATAAAGTTCACTCCTTAAAAATTTATTTTCGAATACCTTTGGAAAAGTATTTCTCGGCGAAATAGTTTTCTTAAATCAGAGCTTGATCTTGATGTCCACGCCTGCGGGGAGGTGAATGGAATCGAGAAGCTTCGCGTTGGGAGAGTAGATGTCGATGATCCGCTTATACGTCCTCATTTCGAACTGCTCGCGGGAATCCTTGTATTTGTGCGGGGAACGCAGGATCGTGACGATCTCCCTTTCCGTAGGAAGGGGAATAGGCCCCGAGATCTTCGCGCCGCTCTTTTTCATCGTTTCCACGATGCGGCTCGCCGCTTCGTCCACCAGCTCGTGATCGTACGCTGCCAACTTGATTCTGATTTTCTGAACTGCCATTTTGGTTTCTCCTTTTACCGTTTATACTAACATTTTATTTCGCTGTATCAACACATCCGTGTGTATCGGGGTTTTGCGTAAAATAAAAACACTCTTTTTTACCGAGCGTTTAACGCAAAGCCTCGGTTAGTCGCAGGAATCGGGTTCCCACTTTTGTCAACGGAAATTATCTGCCGCGGCGGCTTTCTGCCGCAGATTTACAGTAACTTCCCGTCTCAACCCATACAACACATATTTACACAGCTTAATTATAATACCAAATCGTCAACCTCTGTGTCAAGCGTTTGGACATACTTTTTTTTGGTTTTTTTCGTTTTTTTTCCCGATCGGGGAATATTTCGCTCCTTTCCCGCATAGAAAAAAGGGCTTTACCCTTTCGGTTATTGCCCTTTTTCCCTTTCCCTATACATTATTATATATATCCTTTCGGGTACGCAAAAAAGTTTTTACGGAAAAACCCCCGTAAAAATTACTGCTCTTCCTCGTATTCGGCATTGTTTATATAATCGACGTTGAAAAATTCGCCCAACGTAATACCGATTGCGTCACACAACAGTTTTATAGTTTGCAGGCGCGGACAACCCGAAGTCCTTTTCAGTATTCCGTACATAGTGGTAGGTGTAATTCCCGCGCGCATACTCCACTTGGGAATTGCGATCTTATGTTCCACGGCCAAATCATTTATTCTTTTTATAATCGCTTCGCTCAATTTCACAACACTTCTTTCCTTGTCTTATATTTTTATCTTAATTATAAGTTAAATTTTCTTTTTTGTCGTGCGTTTAGTAAGATAAAATTATATGTCCGATTTTATTATCTGCAAAAATTATTTTAATATATTATCTAAAATAATGAAATTTGTTTGACTTTTCATTTTGTACATGATACTATATAAATAAATGGAGAGGATATAAAATTTTTCGTTCTACTTCGTATTTAGCAAAAACAGGCCGCCGTCAAGTTTTTGACAGCGGCCTGTTTTTTATCCGATTGCAGCGATTATACCGAGATAAACACCTCGTCGCCGTCGTCCGCGCTATAAAGCCGCACAAGCGGGAACTTGCCGTAACGGCGGCGATATTTTTTCAACGCTTTGGCCATTTCCGCGCCCGTGGCGACGATCGAGCGCTTCTCTTCCGCCGTGAAGGAAATTTCTCGTTTTTGCCCGTCCCTGTCCGTGCGTATGGCCGCTTTCAATACCATCTTTACGAGAAGGGTACTAAGGGGCAGAAAAAACACAAATTTTCTTCCGTTGCTTCTGATACGGATTTTCATTCCACCCACACTTCCACTTGATCGCCGTCCGCGCTTTGCACTTCCACGAGTTTTCCCGTAACGCCGAGGGAAATCAGCGTGAGAATCTGGTTGAAATCCAGCGACCTCGCCCAATTGCCCCCCTTATCCCCGCCGCCGCCCAGCTTGCTCATCAGCGCCTCGTTGGATACGGCGATTTCGATCAGCTTGACGGGCAGGTTGACATCTACCTTGTCGCCGTCCGTACTGCGGACGCGGACGCGCAGAAGCATTTTATCGGTGTCGGGATTTTCCGCCGCAAGCTTGGTGACGGGTTCGCTGCCGTCGTCGAGCAGCTCGTCCACGCTGACGCCGAACGCCCGCGCAAGCGGCTTCAAAAGCGTGATGTCGGGATAGGAAACGTCGTTTTCCCATTTGGAAACCGCCTGCGGCGTTACGCTGCATATTTCCGCCAGCGTTTCCTGTGTAATACCTTTCTCTTTGCGATAGCCCGCGATGTTTTGTCCGATCGTTTTCATAAAAATTCTCCTTATGGGTTTCTTGTCTCCATTATACCCTTTCCGCAGGCAAAAATCCACCGACTATCGGTTGATTCGGTCCCCGTTTTCCCAACTATCCGTTGAGAAATAACTCAACCGTCGGTTGTTTTTTCCTCACCACCCGTCAAATATGCGGTCCAGAGAGCATTTTCCGAGCTTTTCCGCGATTCAGATATGCAAATCGGAAAATACTTTTCCGAGCTTTTCCGCAACGACGAGCTCCGCCCCCGCATCCGCCTGCGTAGGCGTTTTATTGATTACGACGAGGTGCCTGCCCCGAAAATAACGCAGCAATCCCGCGGCGGGATATACCACCAGCGAAGTGCCTCCCACGATCAGCGTATCCGCCGAAGCGATTGCGTTTACCGCACCCGTCACCACGCCGTCGTCCAGCATTTCGCCGTAGAGCACCACGTCGGGCTTTACCACTCCCCCGCACGCGCAGAAAGGCACGCCGTCCGTCTCGATGATCTCTGCCATGGTATGCGCCTTTCCGCATTTTGCGCAATAATTGCGCCACACGCTGCCGTGAAGCTCGAATACGTTTTTACTGCCCGCCTTTTGGTGGAGGCCGTCGATGTTCTGCGTAATCACTGCCTTCAGCTTCTTTTCCTTTTCCAGCTTCGCTAAAGCCAGATGGCAGCCGTTGGGGGTTGCGGCGGGAAAAAGCATCTTTCTTTTATAAAAACGGTAAAACTCCGCCGTATTTTCGAGGAAAAATTTGTGAGAGATAATCGTTTCGGGAGGATAGATGTATTCCTCGTTATACAGGCCGCCCTGCGAACGGAAATCGGGTATGCCGCTCTCCGTGCTGACGCCCGCGCCTCCGAAAAACACCGCGTTCCCCTCGTCGATAATCTCTTTCAGCTTCCCGAGCTTTTCTTCATAAGCGTTCATTTTTTCTCTCCACTTTCCGCTGAAAAGATAAGGGCGCGGAAAATTTCCGCGCCGCAGTTTCGTTTCAGTCAGCCAGGCCTTCGTTGAGCTTGGCCAGCAGCTTGTCGAGATCCTCGCCGTGGACGGCCACCGCCTCGGCTACCGTTTCGCCGTGCGCCATCGCGCAGCCGAAACAATGCATGCCCGCCTCCATGAGGATATCGGGTGCGTTGGGGTTGAGTTGCAGACATTCGGCAATTAAAGTATCCGCCGTTATTTTAGCCATCGGAATATTCTCCTTTTGTTTTTCTTACCTTATTATTTTAACACATTCCGCGCAAAAATACAAGGCCCGAGGATACCTTTTTTTAATTTTTACGCAAATTTCATTCTTTTTTCTATAATTGAACCGCGGTTACTTTTTATCAACATTTTAACAAAAAACAATGTAATAAACAAACAAAAAACCTTTGTTTTCGCTTTTGTTTGACATATTTTGCGCTCTATGATAGAATAAATATGTTTGGTATAAACATTAATCGGAAAACCGATTTTGAAAATTTTTGACGCTTAAAAACGGGAGGATTTATGAGCAGACTGAGTATCATTACCCAAAACAAGGCGCAGGCCACCGTCGAGGAGCTTTACAAGGACGTGGAACGCCGTATCAGCGCAAGCCCCTCGGGACTTTGCCCCGTGGATATGGCATCTTCTTTTTTGAAGATGTGCCACGCGCAGTCCTGCGGCAAATGCGTGCCCTGCCGCATAGGCCTGGGACAGCTGGAAAAGCTTCTGGACGACGTTCTCGACGGCAACGCGACCCTCGACACCATCGACCTGATCGAAAAGACGGCCGAAAGCATTTATTTTTCGGCGGACTGCGCGATCGGCTATGAGGCCGCGAATATGGTTCTCAAGGGCATCCGCGGCTTCCGCGACGACTTCGTGGAGCATATCGAACACGGACGCTGCAAATGCGCGCTCAACCAGCCCGTCCCCTGCGTGGCGCAGTGCCCCGCGGGCGTGGATATCCCCGGCTATATCTCCCTCGTCGAAGCGGGCAGAAACGCCGACGCCGTCAGGCTTATCCGCAAGGACAACCCCCTGCCCGCCGTCTGCGGACTCATCTGCGAGCACCCCTGCGAGGTCCGCTGCCGCCGCAGTATGATGGACGCTTCCATCAATATCCGCGGCCTCAAGCGGTTTGCCGTGGAGCACGCGGGCAGCGTGCCCGTACCCAAGCCCCTGCCCCCCACGGGCAAAAAGGTAGCCGTCATCGGCGGCGGTCCCGGCGGTATTTCCGCGGCGTATTATCTCGCGCTGATGGGTCACTCCGTCACGCTGTTCGAGGCCAAGAAAAAGCTGGGCGGCATGCTCCGTTACGGAATCCCCAGCTACCGTCTGCCGAGAGAAATCCTCGACCAGGAGATCGCCGACCTCGTCTCCGCGGGGATTACCGTCAAAACCGAGACGCCCGTGGGCGACAATCCCAGCATTCTCGACCTCAAAAAGGAATACGACGCGGTATATATAGCCATCGGCGCGCAGACGGATAAAAAGATCGGCATCGAGGGCGAGGACGCAAAGGGCGTGCTTTCCGCCGTCGAAATGCTGCGCGGCATCGGCGACGACGAAACGCCCGATTTCAAGGGCAAGGATATCGTCGTCATCGGCGGTGGCAACGTCGCCATGGACGTGGCGCGCTCCTCCATACGCCTCGGCGCGAAGCGAGTGCGTATCGTTTACAGGCGCCGTCAGGTGGATATGACCGCCATGCGCGAAGAAGTGGAGGGCGCCGTCGAGGAGGGCTGCGAAGTGCTGGAGCTTCAGTCCCCCCTGCGTATCGAAAAGGACAAGGACGGCAACGCCGTCGCGCTTTGGGTGAAACCGCAGATCATCGGCGCCTACGACCGCGGCAGACCCAAGCCCTGTAATTCGGAAAAGCCCGAGGAACGCCTCGCCTGCGACAGAGTGCTGGTGGCAATCGGCCAGGGTATCGAATCGCACGATTTCGAAAAGCACGGCATTCCCGTCAGACGCGGCGTCATCGACGCGCTGAACTGGAGCGGGATTAAAGACATTCCCGGCGTATTTGCGGGCGGCGACTGCGTCACGGGCCCCGCCACCGTTATCCGCGCCATCGCGGCGGGCAAGGTCGCGGCGGCGAACATCGACGAATATCTCGGCTTCCGTCACGAGCTTAACGTAGAAGTAGAAATCCCGCCCATCCGCCTGGACGACCGCTGTTCCTGCGGGCGCGTGAATATGAAGGAGCGCAACGCTTCCGAGCGCAGAAAGGATTTCAAGCTGATGGAATGCGGCATGAGCGAGGAAGAAGCCCTGCAGGAATCCAGGCGGTGCCTGCGGTGCGATCACTTCGGATACGGTATCTTCAAAGGAGGCAGAGTAGAAAAATGGTAAACTTAAAGGTCAACAATATCCCCGTCGCCGTCGAAGAAGGCACCACCATTCTGGGTGCGGCGGCCAAAGCGGGCGTTTCTATCCCCACCCTCTGTTTTCTCAAGGAAATCAACGAGATCGGCGCCTGCCGCGTCTGCGTCGTGGAGATCAAGGGCAAGGAAAAGCTGGTCACCGCGTGCAACAACGTCGTCAAGGAAGGCATGGAGATTTATACCAACAGCCCCAAGGTACGCAACACACGCAAGATTAACGTGGAGCTGATTCTCTCCCAGCACGACGCGCACTGCGCCACCTGTGTGCGCAGCCGCAACTGCTCCTTGCAGAACCTCGCCAACGATCTCGACATCATCGACCAGCGTTTCGAAAAGAATTTCGTCAAGGCAAACTGGCCGAAAAATTTCCCCTTGATCCGCGACGCAAACAAGTGCATCAAGTGCATGAGGTGCGTACAGGTATGCGACAAGATACAGGATATGCACGTCTGGGACGTGACGAATACGGGCTCCCGCACGACGGTGGACGTATCCCGCGGCCGCGTCATCAAGGAGACGGACTGCGCGCTCTGCGGACAGTGTATTACCCATTGTCCCACCGGCGCCCTGCGCGAGAGGGACGATACGGATAAGGTTTTGGACGCGCTCGCCGATCCCGAAAAGATCACCGTGGTGCAGATTGCGCCCGCCGTGCGCGCCGCTTGGGGCGAGAGCTTCGGCCTTTCCCGCGAATTTGCCACCACCAAACGCCTCGTTTCGGCGCTCCGCCGCATGGGCATAAACTACATTTTCGATACGAATTTCTCCGCCGACCTCACCATCATGGAGGAAGGAAGCGAATTTTTGAAGCGTCTGCCCGAAATCAAGCAATCGGGGATTCCCATGTTCACCTCCTGCTGCCCGGGCTGGGTGCGCTTTATCAAATCGCAGTATCCGAAATATGTTTCCCGCCTCTCTACGGCAAAATCGCCCCAGCAGATGTTCGGCGCCATCGCCAAAAGCTATTACGCCGATCTTTTGGGCGTAGATCCCAATAAGATTTTCTGTATCTCCGTCATGCCCTGCCTGGCGAAAAAGCACGAATGCGCGCTGGAGAACATGAACGACGCGGGCGCGGGACAGGACGTGGACGTCGTACTCACCACCCGCGAGGTAGATCGTCTCATCCGCGCGGAGCATATCATTCCGCAGGACCTCAAGGAAGAAGAATTTGACACACCTCTCGGCGCGGGCACGGGCGCGGCCGTCATTTTCGGCACGACGGGCGGCGTCATGGAAGCGGCGCTCCGCTCCGCCTATTACCTGGTGACGGGGAAAAACCCCGATCCCGACGCTTTCTACGCCGTGCGCGGCATGGAGGGCTGGAAGGAAGCGAAATTCGACGTCGCGGGAACGGAGATCAGCGTGGCGGTCGCCCACGGCCTCGGCAATACGCGCAGGCTGATGGAAGCGATCGAACGCGGCGACGCGCATTACGACTTCGTCGAAATCATGGCGTGTCCGGGCGGCTGCGCGGGCGGCGGCGGCCAGCCCATTCACGAGGGCAAGGAATCCGCCGAGGAACGCGGAGAGAACTTGCGGAAGCTGGATAGAGAAAACGCCCTGCGTTTCTCTCACGAAAACCCTTCCGTCATCAAGTGCTACGAAAACTATCTGCAAAAGCCCCTTTCGCACCGCGCGCACGAGTTACTGCATACCGATCACAAAGCGTGGCTGATGCCCGACGAACCGCAGGAGTAAGAATTTGAAAAATTGACCGCGGCCGCCTTTTTTAATCAAATAATGCGTAAGGGCTTACGGGTTCTTCCGTAAGCCCTTTATTTTATCGAAAATCATCATAAGCCCTTCAAGCCGCCCCGTCATGCATTTCGATATTTTCATCTGCGTCGATAGCTGTATTTTGCGCGCCTCGCGCCTGCGGCTTCAGCATTTTCCGTCAATTAATCTTTACTGAAAAGAACGCAGAGAAGCTGAAAGCTTCCGAATTTGGTTTCATTCCGTCTGCGCAGCTACTATGGTAACCGTGCAAACCAAAACAGCGGCGTCTTCAAATTTATGTCCGTTTTCGACGCGCAGCACAATCTGTGCGGTGCCTTCTTTGATTTTTGTACGGTCGATATGGACGACAAAGGCTACGGCATTAGTACTCATATGTGCATTGGTGACAGACACGGACAACGCCTCGTCGGGAATGACGTTTTTATTAAGTGAAAACGCTTTCTCGTCGTGTGCAGAAAAAAATCCGCCCGACTGTGAAGGAGCCTGGGAAACGTCCGCAGTCAATTCACCGTCGTCCCACGAAGGGAAATAATCCTCGGCCGGCTCGGCAAAAATTTCAAATTCGACAGGATTTTCATTATTCCAAGTCAAAAAATTATCCGTCGAAACGTCCTTCCATTTGAGGTTGATAGTGATTTCTACATTTTCAGCCGGCATGGTGAAAGTGTATTTATTTTCTTCCGTGCTGCTTTCGGTGCATTCCTGCCCGTTAAAAAACACCTTTTCAATGGAGACAGCTGCGTATTCCGGCTCAATAATAACATACGCCTCCGTCCCGGCAGTAGCTTGCGTCGTCTGTCCGCCCACGTCGTAATAGTCCGAATCCTCGGCGGTAACCGTATAAACGGTATTGTCAGTCCCGCTGCTACGATCATCGCCGCTCCCATCGCCGCAGGCGACAAAAAACGCTGCCATAGACAACGCCAAAATCGACGTCAAAATGCCTGTGAATTTCTTTTTCATACTTTACCTCCTTACAAAGGTTATTGAAATATTAACCTTTTCCTTACCTATTATTATATCACAACTCTTTATATAATGGCAAGCAAAAAACGAACCTGAAGCAGTTAACAGCTTCAGGTTCGTTTTGGTGCACCATACGCAACCTTATTCGAATATTTTCGGGTAAGGTTGCTTCTTTTTTAAATATAAAACATCTCCGAATTTTTGCCTTTTGCGGCGTTTGGTTGTAGCACAGAGAAAAGCGAAAGTCAACGGGAAAAATTAACGCTTAAAATTCGCAATAAAAAATAACAGAGTCTTACTCGACTTAAATCGGGTTTGGCTCTGTTTTTCTTTTACTTAAAAATATGACAACGCATACCCCCTGTTATATGCGTTAATTTGTTCCGTGGTCGTTGACTTACGCGCTGAACGACGATAAATAATATAATTTCAAATATTCTCGGTGCTACTTCTCTTCTCGCCTAAAAGGCGAAAAAAATTCGGAGGTCATATCTCATATGAAAAAAGTAGCATTCTCAATCTCTAACGTAAGAAGTAAATCGGATAAAAAATTATCCGGTTTCGGTTACCTTGCAGAAGGTAATTTACTCTGCCCTTGTATTTCTAAGAATAACAAGCCGTATATACGTATTTTTGAAGACGTTGAAAAACGTTGCCGCCCTATAAACGGAAGGGAAAATGAATTTCAAGGGTACATAACAATGTATTTTACCGAAGTTCCCGTATACAGAGAAAAAGACGGTTCTTACGATATGCTCGATTTAGAAGTCGAATACAAAGTTTGGTACAAAACCGTGGAGGAAAATTAAAATGCCCGAATTTGATTATTTTAACGGTGAAAATTTCATAACGTTCGATTTAATCGAAATCGACGACGAAAAACGTGAAGTAACGGTCGCCGTCAGCGATACGGGAAGAATTAGCGTTCGGACATTCGACCTGCTGTTCGATGGTAATCGCCGTTACTTTGAATACGGTTGTTCATACACAAAAATTTACATAGACGAATTTACGGAGGAAAACTGAAATGTCAGGAAGTATCAATATTGTAATAGGCTCTTGGGGTTCATATAACGAATGCAATGAAAGAGCGTTAGGCTCTAAATGGCTTGACCTTTCGGATTATTCCGATTGGGACGAAATTGTAGAAGAACTCAAAAAAGAAGGCTTTGAACTCGATGGTATCGACGAAGAACTGTTTATTCAAGACGTCGAAGGCATCGAAGATCGCTCGGTAAACTGGGATTACGTCAACCCCGAAACGTTATTCAATACGTTAAAAGAATCGGGCGTATTAGATAACGATTACAAATACAAAGTCTTTTGTGCGTTCATCGAAGTCCGCTGTTATGACGATTTTGAAGAAAAAGTCAATGCTCGTGGAGATCGCTGGGACGATGAAATAAACCTTTGGAGCGGTTATTCGTGGGAAGATTACGGCAAAGAAATAGTCGAATGTTGCGGGTATAAAATACCTGAATCGCTTGAAGATTTTATTGATTACGAACGCTACGGAAAATATTGCGGCGATTATAACGTACAAGAATACAGCGACGGACTTATAGAAATTTTATAAAGGAGAAATTTTTACTATGGATAAAAAAGAACTAATAAACGAAATTGCAAAATGCGCTTGTAACGCTTGTGAAATGGGCGACGGTTTTGATGGTGATTGCCACGATTTAATCGGAGAATACACAACTTGCGGCATTTGCCAGGGAACAGCCAATAAAATTTACGATGATTTTATTTGTAAATATATTGAAGAATTAAATGAAAAAGATAGACAAGTACAACATTTATTGCGAGTATGCAAAATTTTGGAAATCGCATTAAATAACGCGCTCGGTTTAGATTATCTATACACCGACGCTTACTCGAAAGCCGAAAAGGAATATGAGGCGGAAGAAGCAAAACAAAATACCGAAAACAAATAAATTCATTAAGGAGATAAAAATTATGAACGTTACAAAAGAAATTAAAAAACAAAAAGCAATCGAACTTATGCAGCAATTAGAAATTTACAAGCCGTATATACGCGGTTTTGAAACCGACAATAAGGTTTGTTTCTTTGAAAACTTCGGCGGCTTTTGGGCTTACCAAGAACCCGAACTTATGGCAAAAATCAAAGAAATCGAAAAAACGTATAAAGTTCTCGTATATGCCGTTACTCACGAATATTTAGAATTCGGAGAGTGCTATGATTTTCTCTACGTTTCCGATTATAAAAGCGAATGGAAATACTCCCTTCTTCCGCAAAGAAATACTTTTTATGCTCGTGCCTACGTTTGGAATAAAACCGACGATAACTGTTCGGAATTCGGCACGATAGGTATTCGTTCGTTCGGCGGCGGCATTAAAAGGGTTATGTGAGGTAAAATATGAAAATTTATCTTGTTTTATTTCAGTATTGCACAGACGATTGCGACGGTGTTGAAACTCAAGCCTTTTCAACTTACGAAAAAGCCGTCGAACGTTTTAACGAACTTATTAAAGATGAAAAAACGTCAGACATACGTTGGGCGGCTAACGCCTTTGAAAACGGAAAATTACATCGTAACTATGAATTAGATCGCAACGATACGTTTACCGACGGTGAAGAACACGAACTTTGGTGGAACTTAACTTGCAAAACGGATTGGTATTTGCACGATTTTATAGAGTTGCGAATTTTGGAGGTAGACCCAAATGAATTATAAAGCAATGGCGCATATAAATTCTCTTAGCGGAGAAAAAGCCGAAATTACCGTACTTGAAAAGGTCGGAGATAATGATTATATAGTGGATTATAAGGGCGTGCGATGTCATGCCCTTTTTAATTGGTTTGTTTGTGAATATTACGCAGACGACGTTTATGGAATTATAAAGGAGTGAAAAATGAAAATATCCACAGAAACCCTATATCGACTTTGCAACAAATACCAATGGTTTACGGGCGGCGATTGCAGCCAATACGAGAAACTGTTTGATAAAAATAGACAAGGAGCGAGCCTTGAAACGCTTGCAACGATTATCTGGCTTTGCTCGGTCGGATACGAAGAAAAAAACATTTTGAAAATACTCGAAAAGGAGTGTAAAAACGATGATTAAGTTAAATCTTACACCGCAAAATAAGCAAGAAGAATTGATACTCAATTACTTGCAAAACAACGCGAGCGAAACTCTTGCCGATAAAATAAATAACGGCACTCCGTTTGAAAAAGCCGGTAATCCTTTGCTCAACAAAAAGACACTTTCGGGCTTTATGAAATACGCTTGCGACGAGGCAAGAAAACTTGCCGAAAAAGGTGCTAATTCCGCTTGCATTGACGACGCTACCGTTTACGGTTGGGCAGTTTATTATTTCGAGGAAGAGTCAATCGAAGGTACTTTATACACCCTCGACGGCGAAGTATATAAACCTACCGTGAAAGCGAAAAATACTCAAAAATCGACTTATACGCCCACTCCTGCTCCAAAACCGCTAAATCAACAGGCTTCTTTATTCGATATGCTTACTCAACCGCAAGCAAAAGAACCAACGATTGAAATAAAAGACGAATATAAACCCGTTGATGTTGAGCAAATTCCCGCAGTGGTTGAAAAACCGCAAAAGAAAGTTTCGGCCGTTTACACGGAATATGCAGCTTTAAAGGAAAAATATTCCAATTGCGTAATTGCCTATCGTTTAGGCGACTTTTACGAAATACTCGGTAAAGACGCCGTTACAATTGCGACCGAACTCGATTTAACTTTGACGAGCCGCGATTGCGGTCTCGATCACCGTATTCCTATGGTGGGTTTTCCTTATCACGCCGCAGATAATTATATCTCTGAAATTATAAATCGCGGCCATAAAATCGCCGTTGTGGAAAAGTCCGACGATATAAATATTTTACCGAAAGAAAAGCCTTGCGTAATAGATGAAGATACGGGCGAAATACTTTCCGAAGAGGAAATGCGCGAGTTCGACGGAGATATAGAAGAACCCGACGAACTCGAAGAAGAAAAAGCGATTGCAAAAGCATTCGACACCGAAGCCGTTTGCGAATTGTCCGAACTTTTAGGCGATTGCTTTATTTTAGTTTAGGAGTTGAATTATATGAAAATAGATAAAATTAAACCTATCCCGAAATACATACAGAAAAAGATTAAACTTTACGACGATAAATTGAAAACCGCGCCGTTCGGAAGAACTCGCTTTTATGCTTACTTTACTAAAAACGACGGCGAACTTGTAAAAGTTACCGTTGCCGTTAGAAACCATTACAAACAATGGCTGTATAAACAGGTCGCCGTTCACGGATTGAACTCCAAAGAGTGCTTCGTCAAAGATATGGTTTTCTACTATATCGCAGGCTATCAGGTCGGTTGGTACGAACAAGGCTTGCAAAAATCCGAGCGTTGGTACGAAAGCACCGCTTGGGGCTTTGCCGACGATAAATATTTCGACCCGTTCGCGCCGATAGTAAACCGTGAATACTTGGATAAATTCCCCGAATATAAGTATTCCGCTGTAAATCTTTATCGGGGTGTAGATGTTTTGAAATATCTACGCTTTTACGAACAGTATCCGCAAATAGAATACATGATGAAAGCGGGACTTTCAGACTACGCCTTTTCAACGCAAATCTTGAAAGAAATCGGCAAAAACAAACGCTTTTGCAAGTGGCTTATGAAAAACCGTGCCGAAATAATGCAAAACGGCTATTACGTTGACGTTATTCTTCGTGCGTTCAGAACGAATAAGTCCGTTGCCGATTTGCAGGCGTATAAAAAATACCGTATGCAATTATCCAAAGAAGCCGAACTGAAAGAGTTGCGGACTTTCTTCAAAAACGACCTTGAAAAATTCGTGCTGTATATCCGCAGTCAAAACACAAATCCGTATTCCTACAAGGATTACCTTCGTGCGTGTAACTATCTCGGCTTGGATATGAGTATAGATAAAAACCGTTTTCCCCACGATTTCAAGCGTTGGCACGATATTCGTATCGACGAATACAACACCGCAAAAGCATTGAAAGACGAGCAAGAACGCAAAGCACTTTACGATAAATTTGCCGCCGTTGCAAGCAAATATTTAGGGCTTGAATACGATAAAAAGTCGGTCTATATAGCGATTATCGCACAAAAGCCGTCGGATCTTATCCACGAGGGAGAACTGCTTCATCACTGCGTCGGACGTATGGGTTATGACCAAAAGTTTGCAAGAGAAGAATCGCTTATATTCTTTATACGTACCAAGGAACAACCCGACATTCCATTCGTTACAATTGAGTATTCTCCGGCACAAAAGCGCATTTTACAATGTTACGGCGACCACGACAGCAAACCTGCGGAAGAAGTTATAAACTTCGTCCACAAAAAATGGCTGCCTTACGCAAACAGAAAGATTAAACAATTAGCCGCCTAAAAGGAGATTTTTAAAATGGAAAACAATTATTATCGCATTACCGCATACAACAAAGATTTGAACGTTTGCCTTATTGCCGACAGTAACGGCAAATTTGAAAAGTTATGGCAGTTTTCATCCTTCTTCGTATACAAAGGCTTTGAAATTATTGCCATAAACAAAGAAGATGATTTTTCGCTCGGGAATATTCCGAAAGCAAACCCCGACAAAAATAATATTTTACTTCGTGCTTGCGGAAAAGGCAGACCTTCTATCGAAAATAACATAATAGAAATACGCGGTAAACAGTATTCTATCGCCAAAAATCAATAAGCTTTGCGACTGCTCGTGATTTTACCTTCATATTACATTTTCTTTACCTTGTGGGATTCGCGCGTGTGCTTGTTTATAACAAGTGCGCCGCTTCGCGGGGCAAACAAGCACACGCGCTCCTGAACTAAACCGTCCAAAAAAAGACGGAGAAGAGTGGCGTTCGCGCTAACCCGCTTGCGAATCGCCACTCCTTTTCATCCGTCGTATTTTTTGATGAGTTTTATTTTATATCTGCCATCTTTATTTCTTGCGATAATTGCGATTCGATATCGCGTTTCCCATACATAATGCGGATAACGGTCACCGTTTTATTATCGTTATCGGTTATGTAAAATACAAGATAATTATCGACGCCCATTACACGCAAATTCTTTTCTTTCCACGGTTCTTTATCGTATATGCGATATCTCTCGGGCATTTCTTCAAGGCTCATTACAGCCTGTTCTATTCTGCCTATTTGTTTCAATGCGGTTTCGCCTGCCAACAATTTATAAATCAAATAATCGGCGATGGAACTCAAATCCTCTTCCGCTTTTTCAGTTGTAAATACTTGATATTTCATACGCTATACTTTTTACGAATATCTGAAAAAACTTCGGTTGCAGGTTTTACTCGACCATTTGCAAAATCGTCAAAACCTTTCTGCATTTCCATATTGAATTTCTCTTGCGTCATATTACCTACATCAGTCGGATGCGCAGGCAATTTTACTTCAAAAGGCAATCCGCCCTGAAGTATAATTTGCTTATAAAACATATTGATTGCATTCGAGGCAGGTATTCCGAGTTGTGAAAGTATCGCCTCCGCTTCGTTTTTTACGTTCGGTTCTATCCTTGCATATAAATTCGCAGATTTAGCCATTATAGCACCTCCAATATTTATTTTGTTTCCTTGTACCTATATTATACTCGATTGTGCGGACAAAAGCAATACTTTTTAGCAAATTTCTCAAACTTTTCTTTTCAATCTCAATTTGCTACACGCTGTGTAGCGTTTTTACCAACTTGCTCTAATTGCTTTTTCGCATTTGTGCAATCACCTCTTTGCTTACCCTACCCATATAACAGCCTTCGTCCCAACAACGGAAATTATCGAATAAAAGCAGTTTTCTATCGTCCACACCAAAAGCACATATTATATCTTCGTCCATTATATCGGATATAAAATACTGCGGCAGCCCTTTACTGTATACAATCTTTTCGCCGCTTTTCTCTATGTATTTTACCAAATACCTGAGCGCGTCGTCTATGGCATGATTGCTTTTTATTTCTTCAAAATCACAACGTCCGAATTTATCGTTAAAATATGTATTCTGCACCGACTTTTGCATGCGATGATCCGTCGTGCTGTAATCTTCTTTTTCAAACAATAACCCCGGCATCGTACCGTCGGGAATATAAAATATTCCGTGAAAATGCAAGCGTTTCTTTTCGGGCGAACGCTCCCACACCCCGATATACCGCCAATTTTTACGCTCTACAAAGTGCCGCAAACAAGTCCGTAATCCTTTACGGAAACTATCTTCGGTATGCAATTCATCCGAATACGTAAATGTCACAAAAAAATTAAACTCTTGCAGATTTGCTTTGCGATGTAACCTTATCCGACGACTGATTGTGTTACGTGTTTTTCGTTCAATATTGCTATCCAAATACATTTTAGCCAATTCTTCGTCCTTAAAATATGGCTTCATTTCAGTTAATATATATGTTTTTCGTTCGCTTTTTCTCATACCTACGCTTTGATAATACAGTTTCTCAAACAATTCTTTTCGCGTCATGCGTTTAATAATCGTTTTATCTTTGACGACGTTTTCAGGCGAAGTATCGTTTGCTCCGGAAATTTTATCTTCTTCTGAGCCTTCACTATTTTCTTTATTTGAAGTTGCTTCCGATGTTATTTTTTCTGCTTTAATTTTAACTTCTATTTCTTCTTCGGGCGGCTTTTTGCGTCTACGCGTCGGATTTGTCGAATGCGGAATCGCCACAAAATGCGCCCCGTCAGAATATACCTTTGCTTCCCCGTATGGCATATCACACCTCCTCGTCACGGTAAAGACCGTTTATGAAATAGCTGTTTTGCGCTTTCAGTTCTTCCACACTTGCCCTTTCAGCCGCATATTCAAGGTAATCGTTTATGCCGACAAAAGTTTTCTTCGCCTGCTCGTTAAAATAATCTGAAAAGCAGTCGGTAGAAAACCTGCGGGAATAAATCTTCCTGTTACACAGGTAATATTTTTTACACCTGATTTTACCGTCCATAGTTCCAGCTTGCTTTGCAACTGTAAGCACGCTGTAACCGTATTTATTATAAATTTTTACGTTGCGTTTCCAAAGCCACACCGTTACGGATTTTAAGATATGAACAAGTAGCGTATTATCACCGCGGTTATAACGAAAGTCCGCGTATAAACCGATAAAACAACCATAAACCCATTCAATAAGCATTTCTTCGATCGTGTAAAACGGTAAAGCCAACCGCTGCTCTCCCGCGGAAATAATGGTTAATATTTCGCACAGATCCCGCGCATCGCTACCCCACGATTCGGGACGTTGTTCGTCGGTAAAGACCTTTATAAACGGAAAATTGTCTACCGTCGCGCTATGCCTGCACATTTTAAGCCAAGAATTGAAAAGGTCGTTCTTTTGGTTCGTTTCGTTTGTAACTTTCTTTACTTCTTTCAGCTCGAGATTGTTTCCGCGTTCTTTGCCTATTTCCGTAATCGCCACAACCCCGAACTCAAAACTGCCTGATTTCGGATTGTTTTCCAACACCTTCTTACCGAGCCTTAAAGTATCGAAATCGAGTATATGCGAATAACCGCCCTGACGAACGTTATCCGAAAAAAAGTCCGTAACCCACATCGGGAGATTTCCCGTGTCTAAAATCTCGCTATCCGTACGGATTGCATAATTAGATACAATCAGACTGCTTTGCAAAACGTAAATAAAATACGCCTGCGCATAAGTTTCTAAAATATCGAAAATATTATTTTCTTTAAGTCCGTCGCGATATATGGTTCCATAACGATTTTCGTCGTAAAAATACAACTGTCCCGTTGCGCCGCCGTATTTTTCGTAGCGATTGCGCTTTTTTGCTACCCACTCTTTCGCCGTTGCCAAATTATATACCGTATGATGTTCCATACATTTTTGTAATTCTTTCTCGAAACATATCCACGGAAAATACGGAAACTTCATATCCGCGTTTTGTAAGATTTCAAGTGCTTTTTGCCGAAACATTACTTCCTGGCTAAGTGTCATGTCTGTAATAAGCGTGGTTTTCTTTTTACCCATAGAACCGCAAGCCATGGTTACTATCGGCAAATCGTTTATTAATCCACAATTTCTCGCCTCGAAGTGCCTCAACCTGTTTACCGCTATCTTTTTACGGAATCGCTCGAATAAAACGTAGGCGATAATAAGCAAAGACCACCACGGAAAGAACCTTAAAAGCGGTTGCAAATCTATTGCCGATTTTACGAACTGCGTGTATATCGTATCCACCCGGAACGACACCGCAAAAAAGAAATAGTAAGCGAAAAACCCTATCACTATACTTGCAAGATTTAGATGAAACGCCCACATAATAAGCCATGAAATCCATAAACGGTTATGCTCTCGCAAGAAGTCTATATAACTGCATATAAACCGCTTTGTCGGCTGATACGTTACGGCAGATATTTTCTTGAATATCCGCAAGGGAATCGTGTCAACGTTGTGCTTTGTGTTGCCTTTTGCATACAGTCGTTTTATAGCGATTATAACAGCCAAAATACACGGCAAAAGTATGACGAAAATCTTTGCCCAAACGCCCGCTTTCCCGCCTGTCGAATTAAGCCACGAAAGGAAATTTTCTTCGCTTATAAACAGTCTGCAAAAGGATATAAAATTTGCCTTGAACGTTTCAAAATCCGCAGGCAAAATCACGTCCCAATTCAGCACTTTCGAACGCTCCGCAACGGACGGAATACCATCGACGGGGAAACCGAATAATACGCAGAAATAATACTTAAAACTGCCGTATAAGTCGATTAAACCCTCGATTGTACGACAATAGGATAGTCGGAACACGAACACTCCGAGCAAAATAAACGCTACCGTAAGGGCTATCGTGAGCGCAATATTAAGCCGTCTTTGCCACTTCATAAAGCACCTCCGAAATCGTATTTTCGGGCGGTATTTGCTTTATCGTATAAACGATATAACTGACCGCCAGAATGGTTATAAATAGCAGTAAAACCGCTATGATTCTCTTAAAAGTTTTCAATAGATGTACCTCCTGTTTTTATAGATAAAAATAACGCCGACGAACCTTACGATCCGCCGGCGTTTTGCTGTGCTATTCTACCGATTTTCGCTTATGTTTTTTGCCGATAGATTTGGTTGATATTTGCTTTTCTTTACGCCGTCGTTTCGCGGATTTTACAGCCGCCGAAATGCCTTTGAACGGTAGCAAAACTACCCATACGATTGCTTGCAGAATATACGGCAAAATCGGGGCGAGAAGTATGATTAAAAGTATAAGCAACAATAGATACAAAATCGTCTTTCCGCGCTTGTTCAGACTTATATCGATATCCGTTTCGTTGGACGGATCTTTGCTGCCCGATTGCTTGTTGTCTATAACGCCGAGATTGTAAGTAATTCCGTCCGTTTCAAACTTCAAGCGAAGTATTGTTACGTCACCTACGAGCGTATAACTTTCAAACGTAGAACCAGTTGAAGAATAACCGCTTAACGAGTAACTCGTTTCTGCAAAACGTAGCACCCATTTCTTGCCTTTGAGTTCGGTCAAGGCTTCGTCCGTCAGTTTCGATGAAGTTTTTACGTCAAGGACTGCGCCGTGGTAGATATTCTCGCGGTTTTCGCCCTTAATGAAGTCGTCGATCGTCTGAATCCTGTCCCACTTATACGTTCCCGCAAACAAACCACCGCCTGTATGCTCAACCTTGTCGGTGTATTTGAGATAGGCGTATTTGTCCGCTTTATCCCCGAACGTTTCTTTTACCCCGACAAAGGGAGCGGAAGACCAATCGTAACTTTGCGTTGTATAGTACACGTCGGCTTCGAGAAGTTTATCTATGGGCTTGTCCGTGTTGAACGCTACGAAATGGCTGTCGCACGCTCCGACATATAATTTGAAACCGTCTTTATACCTTACGAACCCCACGAACTTATCCGTAACAATTATCGTTTCGATATCCACGCAATTTACATACGGTTTGCCGTTTGTCTCGCCGAAACAATACTGCTTATTGACTGCATAATTGACTTCGGTAACGGTATTACCACCGCTTGCTTGTTTGTCTATGCTTTCGTCAAACGGACGATAGATAGAAGATATTGCGTAATACCGCACGGCATCGTCCTTTACCGTAAGACCTTTGACTTTGTATTTATAAAACACACCGTCGCTACTTAAAAGTTCAAGTTTGTAATTCAGATACGAAATGGAATCGTTTATAGTGGTCGAAATGTTTATGGACGAGGCTTTGAAGTCTTTGGATTTACCGCTCGGCTGATAGACGTAAACGAAAAGTTCTTTATTTACGCTTTCGGCAAGTTGAATTATCTGTAAAGAATAGTCGTCAGATTTAGTCGGATAGTTTTCCGGCTTAAACGACGTATCCTTTTTCAAATCGTCCAACACTCCCGAATAGGTGATGCTTTCCGCTCTGGCAAAGACGGGCGTCTGCACCGTAGTTATTACAGTGCAGAACACCGCAATGAAAGCGAGTAGCATACACGCAAATCTCGTTTCCATCGTCTTTATCAAAACTCGATCACCTCCTTGTCGAACGTGATACCCGTAACCCTGCGTTCGAGCGCAAAATTAAGTTTTACGCTGGATTCGCCGTTATACGAAGTAACGATTACCGTAAACATATCGTTGTAACCTTTGCTTTCGCAAGTAACTTTACTTTCGGGATAAACCGCTTTGAGTATTTCGAGCGGTGTTCCGCCTTTGGGAACGATTGTGAAAGATTTTTCCTGCTTGTCGATTACAAAAGCGTTTGTAAGGTCTTTTTCGTCGCCGAAGAAATGCGTTTCGCCGTCAACGGAGAAGTCAAAATCTTCGTCCGTCTTGTTCGGCACTATCTTTACGGAATAGCCTTTCGTTTCGCTCTGGTTAAACGCAAAAGTGTATTTAACGTCTACCGACAGCGGTTCTTGCGGCGTTACAACGTAGCCGTTTGCGGTCGTCATAACGTCTTTACCGTTTACCGAAACGTAAAATGTTTTGAAATCGCTCGTGAACCCATTCGTGAAGTAGGCGAAAACGCCGATGACGGCTACGATAACAAGCAATATGACTATGTAAGAAACAACTTGTCCTATTTTAGATTTTGTCATTGATAGCCTCCTGTTTGTTTAATCGGGTTAGAACGAATACACGGTGTCCGAAAGTGAAATACTCGTAACGGTGGACTGAATGTCGATATGCAGAAGGGATTCTTCGCCGCTTACTTTATCTCTTACGAGAACATACCAGATACAATTATCCGGTTTGCCGCCTGCACGCGGATCGGTATACGTTCCTTTATAAGTGAAACGATAGCCGGTTCGTGGATAAGGCGTTGCATAGGACGATTCCGACTTAATTGCCTTTATCATGAGTTTGTTACCGTTGACAGACGCCGTGAAGAATTCTTCGGGCTTGATTGTAAGAGTAAGGTCTGTGCCGAGAACTTCGTCTTTATACTTGTAAACGCCTTCTTCGAGATTGAATACGACTTCCGACGTCGAACTTACGCTGCCGTTTATGATATACTGCTTAGTCAACGTAAACCTGCCTTGTCCCTGAACCTTTACGATTTCAAAGTCGCCGTATTTAGAACCGACCGCTCCGAGAGTGTTTTTAAGGTTGAGCGTGATTTCGTTCGTCGTGCCTGCCGTAAGATTGACCGTGCCGGTGTTGGTGATTTCCTTGCCGTTATGGGTAAACGAAAGAGATTCGGGCTTGCCGTCATACATAATAAGGCAGGTTGCCGTGAAGCCGCCGACTCTGGTTGTTGCGGTGACGTATGCGCTGCCGCCTTCAAAACCTTTAAGAGCGGTAATGGTTGCGGTAAGCGAGCCGTCGCTTTCGGGCGTAAGAGTTAAGTATTCGCTTATGTCCTTACCCTCGATAGGCGTGCACCATTTGATAGACCAGTCAACCGATTTATCCGGCGCGTCCACGGGCATAACGGTTGCGGTTATCTTTTTCGATACGGTTTGCTGACCGTTTGCAGCCGCTACCGCATAACTCGGACTCATTCTGAGCGAAACAAGACCGGGGTTTTCGTTATCCGTTGGGTTTTCGGTCGGCTGTTCGATTACGTCCGAAACGGTATCGTTTGCCTTTGCCTCGACAGGCTTGTTCTGAATTGCTATTGCAAGCGAAGTGATTACGCCCGCAAGGATAAGAACGATTGCCGTAAACACGGCTATCCATCTGATTTTATTGCTTTTTTCGTTATACATTTTTTACCTCCGTAAATTTTAATAATTGCGATATATGTGCCTCTTAATAATTATGGGTATAAGTTGCCGTTATGTCGGCATAAAGAGTTATATCTCCGTAAGTGCCTGCGGGAATTGTTCCGTCGAAAGGAACGGTACACCTGTTATCCAGATACCAACCCCTAAACGCGTACCCCGCCTTGCCGCTTCCGCTGCCCGAATGGTAATTACTTCCCGGACCGCCGCAATTAAACGATGATTTTAACGCACTGATCGTTACCGCCTCACCATAGGTATAACTTTCGGGATAATTGCCGCCGTTGACTTTGCTTAAACCGTATTCCGAGCCGTTCACAAACAAATACGTATCCTTACTCATATTGCCGCATTTATAGTTTATTTTGAATGTTTTAGTCTGCTTACCGAACGTGAGCGTGGTATCGTCCAAGGTTAAATTTTCCACTCTTGCAAATCCGTCAATTGCAGTCGTATCCGCAGAAAGAGAATACGTCGTAAGAATATTTCCGCTTTCGTCTTTTAAACTTAAAGTGGCGATATTCGCCTTATAGGTCTTTATTTTAGCCGTAATGCTGTTTATTTGCGCGGCGGTAAAGCCTGCAATGAAAGTCTTATCAAAAAGTCCCGAAACGGTAAAACTTTTATTTCCGTTGGTTATAACGGGTATTTTAAGCGAACTTGCCTTTACTCCGTTTATTGACGTTGCGAAAGAGGATTTGTATTCGATAGTAAGAGAGGCGGGAGCGGTTATCTCATCGTCTGTAATTGCAACCGTATAAACGTCGGATTTATTATACGCATAGGCAATATTAAGCGGTTTTTCGTTTTCATAGTCCGCGAAGACAGTTCCCGTTTTCTTTGAATTATCTACCGTAGGCGTTTTGCCGTCTTGCGTAAAGGTAAGGTTGTAACCGTTAAACTGTTGCTTATACTCTACTAAACAGGTTGCCTTTGCTTCGGGATTATCTCTCGAAGTTACCGTCAGTTGTATTTGTTCGCCGAAAGGTTGCAAACAAGATACGCTCGCCACCAAGTCTCCGTCGTTTGCGGTAGTTGCCGTAACGTAGTCCGTAACAGATTTGCCCGTTGCCCATTCCGACGATTCGTTTACGAAACTTATTGCCCAGTCAACCTTTTTATTAGTCGCGTTGTACGGGGAAATATTCGCCGCTATTTTTGCCGTAATCGCATTACTTTCGGCGGCGTTTTCTGCGGCAAGCATAGGTGCGCGCGCAAACATCATTTTTGCGGGCATCGGGTGTATTTCGCCGTCGTTTAATATATCTCCGTTTTCGTCCGTTGCCGTCGAAGGTGCTTCGACTTTGACTTCCGGTGAACTCTTAAACGACTTTGCGATAAACCCTATGGCTAAGCCGAGACACAGTACCGCCGTTACAGCGAGCAATATTATTGCAGTTTTGCTCTTTTTGTTAGTGTTAATCATTAGATTTTTCCTCCGAAATTTAGATTTTGGGGTGTAAAAAACTACGGCTTACCTAAGCAAACCGTAGTTTTTACAATGGGAATGCTTATCTCAAAAGCATTTTGAGTGCAGCTTTATCGGTCGCTCTGGCAGGTTTTACGGGACATTCGTAAAGCGTGCCGTCTTCATCGTAAGAAACAACTTTGTATGTATTGCCCGAAATTATGTCGCCGTTATCCGCTTTCATTTCAAACGGCGTAACTACGAGTTCCGCAGTCATTTCGCCGTTGAATATAATGTCGAGAAGCGTATATCCGCCTACATCGGGTGGCTTAACGCCTGCCTTTACGGGCTGTCCTCTTAAAAGTCCTTTGATGTAGTAAGAAAAGTATTCTTTACCTTTTTTCTCGTAAGTCTCTCTTTCTACCATAATGTTTACTTTCTTTTCCATAGCGTTATATTACCTCCTGTATCGCCTTATTTGGATTTTCTTTGCGAAATTTCTCTCGCCTCTTCTTTGGTTTTGCCTTCCGATAATGCTTTTTTATACTTGAAAAGTCCGGCATGGTCGGATTGCGCCTGCAAGTACCCCGAACGCATTCCCGCTTCGTAATCGGTAAGCGGCTTGCCTTCTTTCGGGCCGTAGGTATGTACTTTTGCTTTTCTATCGGTTGCATACCCTTTGGCTCGTTTACTCGGGATCGACCACCTGCGGCGGTTATACTTGCTGTTTCCCTGATTGTTTTTTGCCATATATAAACTCCTGTAATTTGTATTTTTTGCCCGTATCGCCGATAGCGCAGCGTTTTGACGGATTGAAAGTACGCTTATCCTTTTCGAATGCTTCCTTGTCCGCCTATTAAGTTGTAATTTATCTGCAAACGCCTTTTTATAATTTGGAGCAACACGCTCCCGTGCGGTGACGAAAAGAACGACGTCTTTTTCTTTCCGTTCAGACCGCCTATTTTTTTTAAGACGATTACATTCTGTTGATGGGCAATAAGCCCCATTCATCCCTACCACCCGCCCGAAAATCGTCTAATCGACGTATTTTCTTGTGTACATAGTACTCGGTAAGCGTTTACCGTCTATGTGCTTTCGAGCAGCAAATACGTATTCGTATTCTCTGTCTCGTCTCGGAGTACGCATATAAAAAGTATCCCGACTGCACATTTCGCAAGTTTCAACATCGTTCGCGCTTATCGTTAAATTTTGCTTGACGATGAAATACTTCGTGCGGTACACGTTCATTGCGCCTCTCAAAAAATCCGCTTTTTGCTTTTTCATTGTTTTTTGCCTCCTTCATCGTTTATTTCTTTCTGTAAAAACAGTAAGAGTCGTTTGTTAAGATATTTAACATAGCCTTCCGACACATTCCAATCTTCCGCTACCACGATTTGCGTATTGTTTTCCGTGTATAATGCAACGTACAATGCGTACATACGCGGTTCCGCATTTTCCATAATCGAGTTATATCTCGCCGTCTTTTCTAAAATCGTGTTCTTAACGATTGCTAACCCCGCTTTATCGAAAAGCGACTTGTGCGCGTAATAGTAACGAATATCGTATAAATCTCTTCGTATATCGTTGATTGTCATTTTTTACACTCCTTTATTTGCCGTATTTTTTCAGAATTGTTTTCATTATTTCCGCGTCTTTACCGGAAAGTTCTTTTAAAAGCCTTTCGAGTAGGTCCGTTTGCTCGGCATTCAAGCGATTCGTATCGTATATGTATCGTCCGGCCATTACGTGAACGCCGCCGCCGGTTCCTTTCGTGGTGTAGATCGGGTATTCGAGCGTAAGCGCAAGAATATCCCGTTCTATAGTCCGCCGCGTTACTTGGAAAGTAAAAGCAAGGTTTTCGATTTTTTCGTGTCTTTGAATACTCAACACGTCGAGTATTTCTTTTCGTCTTTCGCTCGTCGTCAACCCGTTTTCACCTCCTCGTTCAACTTTCGACGCAAGTTTAAATCTGCAATACGACACTTTTTGTCGTATTGAAAAAACTTTTTTAATTTTTTTCGGAAAACTTTTTCGGAAACAAAAAAGGCTCCGATAAATAGACTTCTCGCTTAAAGAAATCTATTTATCGGAGCCTCTCGATTACCGGTTTAACTCTCGATTATTCTTAGAATAGACCTGATAAGGATTTACAATATACCCGGCGCTTTTTCAGCCGACCGACCTTACCGTCGTTATTCCGTATTTAATTAATCTATAAATTCACCCGGCGGAGCATAATATTCTACCTGCTCACACCGTCGACTTTTTAATTTGCTTACCAACACCAATCCGCATCTCGGGCATTTTAATTTAGCCAACCCGTTCGCAGCCCTGTAGCCGACCATAAGATGCGTACAATTTTTACAATAACATTTGATAGGTTTATCCCAATTACCTTGCATTCGTTCCTTAGCCACCTCATCAGCAAAGTCCTCTCGATTTCCTATACGCAATCGCTTCTTCGCTCAGATAAGCGTGAATAGTAATCGTTTGTTTGTCTTTTATACGCCATTTATTGATTGTTCCGCAATACGGACATTTATTCTTTGTCGTTCTCTTGTGTCTGATTCTGACATGAATAAGTTTATCGCAACCGCAACACGGTTTTATTTTTGTTTTTGTCATAATGATTATGCTCCTCCTTTAGTTTGTAAGGTCTTTTATGACTTTAATTGCAACGCCTTGAATTTTGCAATTATCTACAACGATATCTTTCATTCGCTTATTCTCGGGGTGCAACACAATGCAACTTTTATCACTATTGGGGCGATAGCGTTTCAAAGTTACTTCGTTATCCACGAGTGCGACGACAATATCGTTATAATTCGCATTTTCCTGCTGTTTTACAAGAATTAAATCTCCGTCGTTAATGCCTGCGTCTATCATAGAATTGCCGCTTGCCGAAAGCAAAAAACAACTTGTCGCATTACCAACAAAAGATGCGGGAAGTCTGACGTAACCGTCGATACATTCGTATTCTTCCGACAGCGGTCCGCACGGAACATATCCGAGTTTCGGCACGGCAATCATATTCGTTTCCGTTGCCCTCGTAATATCCGTTTCGTATCCGTTATCCCCTATGGTAAGCAAGCCTTTGTCGCGAAGATAATCTATATAGCGTGAAATATTGCTTTTTCCGCAACCGACCTGACTTGCAATATATCTGACTGTCGGGCTTGTTGCATATTGACAGTAATACTCTTCTATACAATTTTTTATCTTTCTTGCCAAATCTTCGTCCTTAGTTCTCATATCAGCCGCCTTTATTTATAGCGGACTATTTGTCCGCTTTACGAGAAACATTATATCTCTTTCTTTTTCGTTTGTCAAGGGATTTTATGATAAAAAATCAGAGGTGTACACATTCATGCACACCCCTGAAAAAATATGATAGTTTTTTGTAACTACAGACGTATTTTATTATTTGATAGCCAATTTTAGTTATTTAATATTAACGCAACTTCGACTTCTTCTTTGTCTTTTGCTTTTTCTATAAAATCTTTAACGGCGAAAACGGGGATAGCATAATTCATCGCAAACGCATCTTCTCTGCCAAGCGTCGCAATGCCTATAACTTCGCCGTTGCAGTTAAACACAGGTCCGCGTAAGTACTTTATGGGGTACACAGTAATTACGCGGAGCGTATTTTGTTATTTTTTATAAAACCGAATCGATATCGCCTTTGTAAACAAGCTGTATCAGCCGCAGCGCGCCGTTCTAAAATCCGTCTTACCACCCGCGCCGCTTCTTCGGCTATAATCGGCGTATGATTTTTATCGTCTTTTCTCACGTACCCGTAAGGCGCTTTCGAGGCAAGATATTTCCCCGCCTGCGCACAAGAATATTTTACAGCGCGGATTTTTTTGCTCGTATTCGCAGAATGCCACTCGTTAAAAACGTTCATAATCGGCATCATACCGTCAAATAAAGCATGATCGATAAATTCAGTGCTAAGCGATGCTGTCCAGTCGCTATCAAATACAATTATCTCGTTTTCGCCCTTATGCAAAAATATAACGAGAATATACAACGTTTTTGTGGGTCCTGCTTTGGTATAATACCTTCTTATATTTTTATCCGTTTAGTATCGGCTTATTTTTATCACATTTTGCATAAATTCTTTTGCGACAAATCATATAAGAAATAAAAAGATAAATACTCGCTAACGCCCATCCTATAGTATAGGATAACGAACAGCCTATGTTACCAAAATGAGGGATAAGAACATAAGCACAGAAAATATTACCTAAAAATTCACAAACGCCGGCAAGCAAAGAAACTTTACCATACCCAACCGCTTCGAGAAAAAATCTTATAGTAAAAAGCAACGGAATAAAAAGATGCCCCAGACCATAATAAAACCAATATTCAACCCCGAGTTGTACGATAGTTTCGCTTTGAAAATGCGCAGCATAATACATTTTGCCAAAAATTGCATAAAAAGCAAAACAAAATATACCGTATAACATACATGTAATAGTGGAAATGAACAAAAAACGTTTTAAACGATCACTGTTACCGATCGCAAAATTGGGAGCAACAAATAATTGACACCCCATCGCAATTGATGACATCCCAACTAAAATTGGCAAACGGAGTCCAAGCACAGATAAATAATCAAGCGATAAAAACTTATTTGCTTGCGCCGTAACCAACATATAGCCAACCGTACAGAATGCGCACTGAATAAACAAAATAGATCCATACGATAATATACTTCCTATTATTTTGACTTTAGGAAGCAATTCTCTTTTAGTGGGTTTTGTTATCGATTTATCTCTTATAAGAATAACTAAACAAAATATCATTAAAAGCAAAGCATTTGTCGCATTCACCATAGCTGCACCGATAATGCCCAATTTGAAACAATGAATCAAAATAAATGCCGACAGCACAGGTCCGCAGGAACTGATCGTGTTACTAATCAAAATTCTTACACTACTGCCGGTCCCGTTCGCAATAATCAGCATATAACTTGCCAAAGACAATACAATATTAGAAAATACGTAGTACTGTATGTATTGTTTTGTTTCGTAAAACACTTCTTTCGGTACATTTAATAACGTCAGTATATCATTTGTAAAAAACACGAAAATCAGAGTAACCGATAAATATACCGCTAATAAAGAATAGATCGATTGAATAAAGTAAATGCGGAATCTTTTTTTGTCAGATACAACATAAGGAGAAGATTTTATCCACGAAGCCGACACCACATTACTGACAAGACTCGTTAGTAAAGTAGTTATGGTCGTTACTATGCCGTTTACCGTAAAAATTGTATCTCCTATATCAATAGCGCATATATCGTTGATAAGAGATTGAGTAAATACACTTAACACGGAGACCGCCATAAGCGGCAATACGCTCGACAAAAATATTTTCATCGGCGTATCGCTAAGAAAGTCTATTTTTTTACTTTTATAAATTTTCAAGTCCATTTTATCATCTTTTCGAGCAAAAAAAACTCATGATATAACCGTTACTTACATTCAATCTCGGCAACACGCGCAGAATAACTCCTGCCATATCCGAACGGCACCGCCGCAAACGAATTGTCTTCGCCGATTTCTATTCTCTCGCCGCTATCCAGCCACTTTGCGGATTGTATCTTCTTTGAGAATTTCACGCGCGCCGCGCCACCTGCCATCGCCACGTTCGGATCCGCACTCATACCCACGTTTTTGATTACAGCATAATATTTTTCGCCGTCCGCCAATACCTGCGCGTTCTTCGCTTTTACTTTCGTCGGTTTCGCCGCGTAAATAAAACCGCGGTTGATTTTCACCCACTTGCCGATTTCTCTTAACAGGCATTTATCCGTTTCGTTTACCGCGCCGTTTCCTTTTAATCCCGTGTTCAAAAGAAAATTACATCCGCACGCGCGACAATCGATCAAATTTTCGATCAGTTCTTTCACCGATTTATAATTGCAATCTTCTTTCGCATAACCCCAGTGCTCGTTCAGCACCTGACACATTTCGCCCGCGATCGGCTTTTCGCTTGTATCCACAAAGCTCGGCTTGCCGCGTTCGAACGTTACCGAATCGATTTCTCTATGTCCCGGTTTCCCCTGCGCGCTTAGCCCCGTGTTATTGATAATCATCGCATCCGGCTGATATTTTCGTATCGTTCCGTACAACCTGTCTTCCTGCCAATCCTCGTTCGGCTTATCCCACATGCCGTCAAACCAGAATCCGCCGATTTTTCCGTAATTTGTGCATAAGATTTCTATGCTTTTATCCAGATAATCGATATACTTTTTAAAGTCGGTTTTGTAATCGGCGTTGTGCCAATCGAGAAGCGTATGATAGAAAAACGGCACGATTTCTTCTTCACGGCACGCTTCCGCAAACTCGCGAATCAAATCACGTCCGCAAGCGGAATGCGGCGCGTCAAAATCAGAAAGTCCGCAAGTATCGTATAATGAAAACCCGTCGTGATGGCGCGTGGTGAGCGTGATATACTTCGCGCCCGCCGCTTTTGCCGTTTTCACAAGGTCTTTCGCCCAGTTTTTGTTGATTTTCAACCGCGTTACCAGCCCTTCATACTTCGCTTTATCCGCACGCGCGTTACAGGCAAGGTACCACTCGCCTTTCCCCACCGCGCTGTACAGCCCGAAATGCACAAATATCCCGAACCCGAGTTTTTTAAAGTCTTCTATGTATTCGTAAGTTTTCATGATACAATGTTTTTATCTCACAGATTTCTATTATTGCTTCAGACAGTACGCCGACTACATAATATTCGGCGTTACGAATTTTTTCCAATTGTTTGCAGTAAGGTTTATATTGTCCTCGGTATTGAAGTTCACATAGAATCTCAACTTTTCTTCCTTCAACTCATCCAAGGCAGTTTCATCACCGGCAAGGTATTCCTCTATCATATACTTAACATCGGTAAGACGTTGTTTCAGCCCTCCCAGACGAATATCCTGCACTTCAAAGCCAAAAAATTTATTTTCACGCTTCCACTGTTTACGAAAAACACAATAAAAATCATCGATAAGTTGAATAAGTAGTGGCAACGAGTTTGCTATTTCAGCCAACTCTGCATGGTCACCGCTTATATATGCCCGACGCAAGCGTAAGCCCAAATCGCACTTATGCTCTAAAACCAGACAAAGATGCTTCAAGGTGTCAAAAATATAAGAAAACTCTCCGACGCGTTTTTCCGCCTCGCCGAGTTTTTCGGCAGCCTCCACGTAATACTGCGCGAACTTTTCCTGAATGACTTGCGTGTCAAACGTACCCAAAAGAGGATCGTTATACAGGAGATATTTACACGGATTGAAAATTCTGTCGTCCACAATATTATCGTATAACATATTCGGCAAATCAAGCAACATAAAATCATTCATACCACATCCCATCACAGTTGAAAAGAGAGTGGCGACTTTTTCCTCTGAAAACTCACCGTAACATGCCTGCGCATACAGAACGATCGTGGGGAAATGCGCATAGTTGCTACATTCTGCGCCATCATCCCCCCAACCCGTAACCATAACTTCATCTGCGCCGCAATCTATAAGAGCTTCAATCGCATGACGACTCGTGTTAAGCGAAAAATAATTGTTGGGGGCAAACCCGGCCCAACGCCAAGCCCCGCCCGCAAAAACAACTTTATCGCTGATTTGAGCGTGTTTTTGTAGCATTTTTACATAAGAATTTTTATCTGTATGATAATAATCCCAATATACAAGCGTTAAATTCTTCGGTATTTTCTCTAAAACTTCCTGTTTCAGCTGACCGTCGGAATAATATTCACCTCCGAACGCCAATCTGAAAAACATATCGCTCCATATCATCGGTGTGAAATCATATTTTGCGCATATAGCCTGCACGCGTTCGATATGCGAAAGAATAATTTGCGTGCGGTCACAATAGCCGTGTTTATCAAGGTATTTCCCCAACCCGACCATATGCGCCTCATCCATTCCGACGTGAATCGTGTTTGTACGAAAACATTTACGCAAAGAAGATATCATATCTTCTATCAGTCGATAGGTTTTTTCTTCACCGACTAATAAAATATCATCCGTATCAACAATACAATTCGTTTCTTCCCATTTTATAAACCCGTTCAAGTGCGCCAACGTTTGTATGCAAGGAATAATTTCTATTCCGAGCGAACCGGCATACCCGTCGAGTTCTTTGAGATCGTCTTTCGAATATCTCCCGCGCAAATGACCGAAATACGGTTGACCGTCTACTTCGTAAACGTCCTCCATATACATATAAAACCGATCGTAACCGAGCAGAAACAATTTATTCAACAAGCGCTTGCACTCTGCAAGATTGAGTATGCCGTTCCTTGAAAAATCGTGCATATATCCGAGATGTTCCCACTTTTTCCGCAGGCTCAAGCAGTTGCCGTCTTTGCAAGCGCCGGCGCGAATCAAAGAAAATGCATATCCAAGCTCCGATAACGAAGAATATTCTATGGTATAAACCTCGCCTTTACGACTGATCGACAATCCGCTTTTCACCCGAACAATCTTTATGTCCGTATTTTCAAGTTGCGCTAATTTTAATAAATGTTCCATATTTTACCTATTACCAATGATTAACTACTTTATAATATTTGCGAACGCCCGCCGCGCCAATAACTTTTTGCGCTTCTTCGCTCCATTCCTCATTTACCGATTTAGTAACGGTATTCGTAATTTTAATATTGCGATCTTTTACGGATATTTCCGCTTTTCCGGAGGGTGACCAACTCCTCAGGCTGTATTTTTTCGTGGTTGTAAAAGTATTGCTGACATAAAGTTCGCGCAAAATATAGTCTACGTCATGAATATGAAGAAAACCTACCTGTCCGGAACCGACAATCACGTTCTTTTCCGCCTTCCAATAAGAAGAACCTTCATCAAAATACAAGCCTGCAAGCCCCTGCCCGCAATCGATATAGTTTTCGGAAACTTCAGAAATTTCACCGTCTTTCGTGTGTGCGCCCAACAGATAAATTTCCGCACCGTCAAACAACAGATTATTGACCGTATTGTAGATTCTGTTGTACTTAATGATGAAATTATGCATAGTGGAAGCGGTTCCCCAGCCCCAGCCAAGCGAAATACCGCTGTATGTTACGTCGGTGATTTCATTGTTATAAATAAACACGTCTTCGCTATATCCGCCGAATATACCGACGCTACCCATGTAACCCGTACCGATCTCATGAATATAGTTATCTTCGAACCATATATTCTTCACAATATTTTGTTTATTACCGAAAGATCCGAATCTTACTGCGTCAGCCGCTATGGTATGAATATTATTCGCCTTGAAATAAATGCCGTTACAGACGGAAACATTCACGCCGACAGCGCCCATATCGGAAATTTCACAATTCTGAAATCTGATATTTTCCGCCCGTTTCAAATCGATCGCCGCGGGAGGCATGGTTCCGTCGTTAATAGAATTTCCCTGTCCGCTACTTAAACCTTTCAGTTCCGTCGCCTTAGCCCAGTTAGATCCCGTAACAGCGATACGATCAAAAATAATATTTGAAGCATAACTGTCCTCAGTTCCCTCTATCGATATTATCTTTTCCTGACGCGGAATTTTGAAAACAAGCGATTGTATATCGACATTACTCTGCGGTTTATAATATAATTCACCCGTAACCGAATCGTAAAACCATTCGTTTACATCATCCAGAAGCGATAAATCGTTTTCCACCCAAATACGGGGTTTCATCATCTTTCCGGAACGATTTTTGAAGAAATATTCGGCATGTTCGGGCGTGAACTCCATTTCGTAACCATAATCGCCCTCCGAGATAGAAACGATTTGCGCAATACCCTGAGTCCACTCTTCCAACATAAAGACTTCCATCGTACCCGGCTTAAATGCGCTTACGTCAAAGCCGTAACTCATTTCCCACGGGGCTTCTAACCTTTTTTCCGCGTCCAAAAACGTACCCGACATAATACATGCCTGAGGATTTTTGTCTACATTAGGATACCTTGAGCGAATCCCTATTTCAGAGTTTATGTACAACTGTCGGAAAGATTTGCCCGCACCTATATTTTTCTTATAAATACCGTCTTTATACTCCGTCCAACCGCCGGAAAACATTTCTGCACCGCTGATAACAGACATTTCTTCATCCGCCGAAGTTATAACCAACGGACAATTCTCGCCGAATCTCTCTTTGATGCAAATGGTTGTATCTGCCGTGTATTGCCCGATAATCGCAACCTTAATCGCGTCGATATCTGCGGAATGAATTCCACTTGCAAGTTCAACGGCCTTTCCAATTGTTTTAACGGCAGCTTCGCGAGATTTACCGTCGTTTGTATCGGTGCCTTTACCTTGATCTACATATATGGTAGCAGGATTGGAAAACAATTTCAAGGTTAATTGCTCCTCAAAATTCTTTTCCGGCAATTCATCAGAAGTTCCGCCGTCAGAGTTTCCCGGCGAGTTCGGTTTTTTTGCACATGCGTTCATAAAGCACCCCATAATTAAGATTATACATGTAAATATTACTAAAATTTTATTTCTCATCTATTTTTCTCCTCCATACCTGCATTTAAAATTATATTCTGAACTTCATTCGGCAAATTATTTGTGCTTATTACAATCGGATTTTCCACAGAAACACCGCGAGCCGTATGATTACCGTTACCTTTAGTTATAGAAAAAGACTTATTCACGGTTATATAAGAACTTTTTACACAAATATCGTGCAACGCACTGTTAAGATCGTGCATAAAAAGCCAACTCTGCGAACCCATGCCGACTATATAATTATTTTCCATAAGAAATTCCGAAGAATTTTCATCGAAATATATACTACCGAGTCCGCCGCCATTCCCGTTACTTCCACCGCTACACACGATATAATTATTTTTTATTTCGCTAAGTTCTCCGTTGGCGTCATGATTACCGAGCAAATAAATATCCGCACCGTCAAACAACTCCGACGTCATAGCGTCATGAATATAATTGTTATTGATTTTATACCCGCTCATATACGAACCGTCTGCGGTATTCGCCCAACCCCAGCCGAGCGCAATACCGGAATAAGCGGTAAAACACACCTCGTTGTTTACCACTTCCAATCCGCTTGCATAACCTCCGACAATACCCGTTCCGGCGCGATAAGAAAGTCCTATATTCTTGACAAGATTATTTTTGATAACGGTACTTTCCGTTATTGTTTCACGAGAGGATGGCGCATTCAACGGCGACGCAAAATAATATTCGCTGCTTTCCGTAAAAAAGCCTGCCATAATGCCGTTTCCGGCAATGTTAAGAAATTTGGAATTTTGTATAACCGTATTTTTTGAACCGTTACGAACATCTAAACCCGTAAAACCAAGATTTTCAAAAATACAATTATTTACCGCGAAATTATTCGTAAAATGAAACGTAACCGCCGATGCACCACGATCCCATACGAGATTAGGATTATCCCGTTGTTGCGTCATAATAATGCACGATTGCATATCGGCATATCCCTGTTCGGACGGCTGATTCCAGTTTGTATAACGGAAACAAATATTTTCAAAGGTGATATCGGATGGTCTTACGAACGAACGCCCCGATTTGTACCCCTGCGCATAAATTAAACTTTCTGTTTGCGGCACTGTAAAAACCATCTGTTCTATGTCTGTTCCGCTTGCCGGTTTATAATACAGAGTTTTTTCGATTTCATCGTAAAACCACTCGTTTTCTTCATCAAGAAATGCCAACGAGTTTTCTAACCAAACGGGAAAATAAGTCTGCATTCCGGGATATGCGGTTTCATTAAATAAATTCTGAGCAATGAGATCATTCACTTCAAACATAGTGTTTGAACCGTCCTTATAAGCCTTTTTTATAAGTCCGTTAACCTGAGCCCAGTCTTTTAAAACAACTATCTCCGCCTGTTGCAATTCTTTAGGAAGCGTTCCGTCCGCTGAAAGCGTAACTCCGTTCAAGACCTCGTTAATTCCTACTCTTTTTAACTTTTTATCCCATACTATTTTACTTTCCGTATTTGTCTTTTGTAACCGCGCTCGTTGTGCCGGATTGCCGTTCACATAAAGTTGACGAAAAGAAAGCGTATCGTCTGCAAGTTTTAACGAATAAATTCCGTCTTTATAAGCGGTCCAACCACCTTTATAGGTTACACCGCCCGTAAACTCTGTTTCGCCCTCACTGCTACCCCGAACAGTTACCGGAATGCCTTTCGTATCCTTCGGAGAAATTTTCACCTGTTTATCAAAGTAGTAACTTCCCGCTCCGACTTCTATAATAATCTCGTCTTTTCCTTCGGGCATTGATTCCTGATAATTTTTCTGCAATTCTATTGCACGTTCAAAAGACGCAATGCTCTTTTCGGGAGTCGTCCCGTCATTAAAATCATCCCCGTCATGAGACATGTAAATATACACGCAACGATTTACCTCAGGTTCTTTCGAAGTGTCGTCCGACACGCTACCCGATGAATTTCTCGAGTTGCATCCCGTCATAATACCCAAAAACACTATTCCTAATAAAAAACTCAGTATTTTCCTCATTTTCTTCCCTATTTTACGTTTCCCGAAACGAAAAACGTTTCGGGAAACATTTTTTTGTTTTATCTTTCTTTTCTACGCAACTTGACTACCGCGATAGCCGCACACAAAGCGATAGCGATGGGAAAAACAAATCCGATACTTTGAATATTAGATCCGCAACCGCCCTTTTTCGTATCGTCACCGGAAGTAATATTGCTACTGCTGCCCGGTTCTTTGTCGCCGCTATCCGGTTCTTTATCGCCGCTATCCGGTTCTTTATCGCCGCCGTCATCGGGTGCGACATAATCGGAAAGATATGCTCCGGGGTTTTCATCTACCAATCCGGGCGTATAAGTAATGTTGTCAAAATATACAACGGAATTATTGACCGTGCTCTCCGTATTGATGACGGTAAAACCGAAACTTCCCAGTACGTCGTTGAAAGCCGTATCCGCCGTTCCGTTTACGCTGTTGGTATACGGAACGTTTCTGCCACCGATATAAAGATTTACTTTTCCGTCATCGAACACAAGACGCCATCTCCACGTCTTTACGCCCGCTCCGAGCACACCGCCCTCGCCGATTTCATCATACGCAAAGCCTGTCGTCTCATATTTCGCATTTTTCTTAAATAAAGATACTTGTCCGGAAGCAGTATCCGCATTCATCTGAACACCGATACCGCCGGTCGTAGGCGTAATACCGTTATTGCTAAGTCCGCCGCCCAATCTGCCGGCAGCAAATACCACACCGGTTTCCATATAGACATCGAACGTTACGGTATACTGTTTGGGAAGTTTATCGTTGCCGAATTTTAAAGTTACGTTATCCCAATTTTTGGCATTGCTTTCAGGTGTGGCGATCTTCAACATTCTATTACCTTTAAATTGAGGATAATACCAACCTGCGTCATCGGGATTTGCCGACGCGGGATCGTCCACTACTTCCATCGTATACCCTTCCGTACCTTTTACGGAGAAAAACTCATTAATGAAAGATAAAGAAGAATCATCCTGGAAATCCAGCTTAAAACCATCGGTAACATCTTTCATCGGGTCCGTTTCGGGAATGGGTTTGTCCTCCGGCTCAACCGGGATTTCCGTATTTGCTTTAACCTTATGTTTCGTAGAAACAATCTTCAAATCGTCAATATAACCTGCGCGTTCCAGAATACCGATACCAACGCCGCCTTCTTCGTAAGCAGAAGTGTGATTGGTATTATAAGTTTTCGTACCGTTTGTCAACGTTGTTTTCAAAGAAGTACCGTTCACGGTTACGGTCAAATCAAACACTCCCGAAGGAACTTCGCCGAACGGCTCCTGATAAGGATTGCCGATAGGACGCTGCGCGACCTTATAATACCCTCCGCCGTACTGTATCCAGTTGCACTTGCTCTCCTGCCAGGACTTTCCACCTTCAGGCATGTGAGTTACCACACCCTGATATCCGGCACCCAACGTTACTTTTGCCGTTAAAACATAGTTTATCAATACAGCCGTTTTATCGTTTTCGGCAAATTTGAACATCGACGTACCGGCTTCGAATTTAAGTTTTCCGTCATTAACCGAAAGTCCCTCCGTCGATTGAAACATTGCTGCCAAATCAACGGTTCCGTCAAAGTTCTCATCGAACCATGTCTTGTTTTCCTCTTTGATATCATACTCGGTCGTACTTTCTTCGGCAGACGCACTCACGAACCTATTGAGAACTGAAATACTCTGCACAAATATAGCACAAACTACAATTAAAGCTGCAACCGATGCAAAAATATTTTTCCACGTTTTACTCATATTTTTTCCTCTTTATAAAATTTATTTTTGTTTTGCAAGCCACGCATCCAATTGTTTTTGTTTCTCGTCAATTATTTTCTGCGCGCCCGCTTTTTCCAACTCTTGAATAAAAGAGTTATAATTCGTTTCGGAATAGTTCTTGGGTCCTATCATATTCCAGTATTTCGATGAGACGGCTGTGCAAGCCTGAATCTCCGTCAATACGGGAGTTCTGTCAAACATAAAACCGATAACAGGCGAAAGTTTTGTCGAATTGTTGATATTATTTACTTTTTCAAAAATATCAGTACTTTGTAAGTTTGTAGGATATCCTATCAATTCATTGCCCAAAACCCAACGGATTGCCTCATTATTGTATCTTGAATTTGCAAGACTCGTTGCCTGCCCTTTATCATTAAGAGTATAATGCTTTCCTTCGATGCCGTATTTTAGCAAATTATGAATTTCCTTGTCGCTGTGCAGAAGATTTAAAAACTTCATCGCACGGCCGGGATTCTCACTTGTCGCGGGAATACTCCACATCGTACCCATAATATAGGACTGGTAGTAATAAGACTTTCCAAACTGATACGTCTTGGTATAAACCGTTTTGCTACCCTTGCGTACCGAATATACCTCATCCGGTTTCCATGTTCTTGCCGACATAATATCGCAATTTCTGCTATCCATTACAGCGTCGCCTGCGGGAATATAATTCTTATGTCCGTTTTCGGAACCGTACCAGGTATTCAGACGTTGTAACATGTATTTGAATTTTTCACTTTTAAATTGATTGATAACTACAGGCGTGCCTTCGGCAGAAACATCGACTACGCCGGGTACCCCCATACCCATGCAAAGATCATCATAAGTTAAAAAGGTTTCCATGAAATACGGAATCTCAACGCCGTAAGTCTGACCTCCGTTCCCAAGATTATTATCCTTTAACCACTGCATGTATGCCTCAACCGTATCAAAAACGCCTTCCAGATTCAACGAAGCAAGAGCGGATTCCTCAGTGTCGGTTTCTTTCAGCCACCGATCAAATAATTCCATATCGGTCATCGTAAATCCTGCCGTGCGAGGCAATATCTGAATATTGGGTGCCGCATAAATATGCCCGTCGCTATAACGAACTTGTTCCCAAAGGCGTTTTCCGTCTTCGCCTATCGACGCAAGATCGTTCCAGACGGCATCGCCGTAACCGGCCTTGAAAAGTTCATCCATCGGATACAACGCGTCCATATCCAAATAGAAAAACAAGCGTTCGAAATTAGTAAAAATAAGATCGATTTTTGTGTTGGCAGAAATCGCCGTCGAGGCTTTACCCGCATATTCATTCATGTTAAATACGGTAAAATTCACTTCGGCATTTATTTTTTCTTTAAGAATCTTATTCAACTCTTCTTCTACGACATCCATATCAAGCGGTGTCGTAGCCGACTGCACCGGAAGATACATCTCTATAGTGTAAAATTCCCCGTTATCGAGCGCAGCCGCAGGTCCGTCGTCTTTGCATGACGTACCCCAAAAAATAAATACGCACGCAATTAAACACGACATTAGTTTTTTTAAATAGCTTTTCATTTTTTCCTCCTGAAATTAAATTCAAAATGTAATACTAATAATATTTTTCAATTGTTACTTCATAGAATTCACCTCCAACCGCTAATTTATCGAAACATGAGACTTTTTTATAATCATCACTATCAATTTTCTACACCGTATCTTTATTTTCTCGATTTCACGTTATTCTTTTACTGCACCCTCGGTTAAACCTCTTACGAATTTGTCCTGAAAAAAACCGAAAAGGATAAGCAACGGGGCACAAGTCAAAACACCCATAGCGAAACGCACCGATGTTTTTGGAATTTCGGCGTTCGGGTCTATAACTCCTCCACCGACAATCTGACCGGTCTGAATCATCTCCAGATATTTGATATAAGATTCCCATCTTTGTAAATACAGAGCAATCGGAGTAACTCTGTCTGTATAATTCAACGCCGTCGCGGCATCATTCCAATATAACATCAAAATTTGAAATCCAAGCGTCGCAAGCCCGGGTTTTATCACCGGAACAGCAATTCGGAACAGAATCGTATAGTGTCCCGCTCCGTCCAGTTTAGCCGACTCATATAGCGACTTAGGCACGGCTTGCAAAAATACGCGCGCCATAAAAATATGCCCCGGCGAACATAATGGAAATATTACCAGGATGGCTAACGTATCGTATAAATGCAAGACATTACGAATGATAATATAGGTAGGAATCAAACCTGCGCTGAACAACATGGTAAAATAAACCAGGAAAGACACAATGCCTCGATATTTGAATTCCACGTCGGAAAGCGGATACGCAATCAAAAGAATCAAAACTAAATTCAACACCAATCCTATAAGCGTAACACCGATCGTTATCATGTACGACTCAAGCATTTCTCCCGGATATGTAAAAATAAATCTATATGCTTCTGTTGTCAACCCCTTCGGAAATATCGAAATGCCCTGATCCAATAAAGTGCTTTCGCTAAACGACGCCGAAATCAATGTAATAAGAGGAAGCAAAGCCAAAATTATGGCCAACGCGATTACACCATAAATCACAACTATTTGAATTTTGTCTTTTACAGTTGTGTTCACAGATATATGTTTTCTTTTTATGCTCAACATCATTTCTCACCTTTTTAATACAGTGCCGCCGCCTTATCTACCCGCGCAACAATCCTGTTAGCCGCATAACTAAGTATTAACCCTATGATACCCTGAAACAACCCCATAGCAACAGGCGTCGAGAAATTTGAAGCGTTCATCAACGCGCGATACATATACGATTCAAGGACATCCACATGTTTATACAGTTGCGTTTCAGCTCCGATAATAAAGAAGTTCATTTCAAAGTCGGTCTTTAATACGTTACCCATAACCATGATTAAGTCAATAATAATCATATATTTCAGCGACGGAATACTGATATATCTCATCTGATGAAAACGCGACGCGCCGTCAATTTCGGCAGCTTCGTAAATTTGCTTATCTACCCCGAGCAACACCGTATAGTTAATAACCGCCGAAAACCCCGCAGTTTTCCAGACCCTGACCAGCGTCAGAATAAGAGGCCATGCCTCAGGCTTGTTATAAAACTCCACTTTTACATTAAACAACCGATATATCACGTCAGTCAAAACGCCGTCCAGACCCAATATCGCCTTTACCAACATTGCCACAAGCGCCCACGACAAAAAGATCGGAAACATTAAAATCGTTTGAGTTACGCGTAATCCGATTTTATTGACCATCTGATGCATAAACAAAGCAAGAGATACGCAGACAATCGTTCCCAGCACAACATGTAACAGGTTCATCACAATGGCGTTTTTTATAAGAATAAAAAAGTCGTCCGTCGCAAAAATAACCTTAAAATTTTTGAAGCCTACCCAAGGGCTAAAAAACATCTTACGCGGCACATACCGCTCAAAAGCTATTATTAACCCGATCATGGGTAAATAGGAAAAGACTAAAATTTTAATCAGCGGGATAACGCACATTCCCAATTTAACCAAATCATCTTTTCCGCGCAGTCCCTTTTTATTCTTTTTGCAAACACTTTGCGGCATCCCGCTTTCGTCCGACAGCACGACTTTTTTAGTTTTAGTCTGCATTCGATTTTCTCCTTTTGAAATAGTAATTCAAAATAACCTATCAATAATTTTTATTTTTACAATAACAAACCATTTCTTTGACGGTAAATTCGCCCTTAATTATTTTTAAATCCATCGAAATCGATGATTTTATTTTCTTTTCGAGCCTCTTCCGCCGCATAAACCAGGCAATGACCGTTTACCGAGTCGTTTATATCGGTTATAGACACCGACATCGTTCCGTTCTCAAAGTATTCCACGGCGTCTTGCATAAGAACGCAGTCCCCACCAGAATGAGTAGCGTTTTCGGTATGATTTGCAATTTTGTTTTTAACGTCTATAATCTCTTCGTCATAGCCGTAATCCGGTTCTCGTCGGAATTTTCTCAAAATGAATCTGTCGTCTTCCAAATGTCCCGTAATCTCACCTTTGTCTCCGACGATATATATATCTCTTCCACCGCGGCTGGCTCCGCCAACCATCGTAAAGCACGCTGTTACGCCATCGGCAAACTCCACGCTCACAACCTGCCTGTCGTTTATATCTCCGCCGCTATTATAGGCGCACCTGCCGTACCGCGAATGTTTTAAGTATTCCTCTTTTTCTTCTCGCGTTATCGTGTCTACGGGTTTCCCGATTCTCTCCCAAGTTTGAAACGGCATAGAATCGAGCTCGAGGTGAACTTTTTGCGCCGAATATAAACAAACCGAATTATGCGGGCAATTATAACAAAACTCCGTTGCCCCCTTAGGCGCATCTTGCGGAATAAACAACGAACGCGACCCGAAACTCGAAACATGCTTGGGGTCGGCATCATTATGCAACCAACAAATAAGATCTGTATCATGACAAGATTTTTGTAACAAGAAACTTGAACCACACTCTTTTTCGCTACTCCACTTTCCTCGAACAAAACTATCCAGAAAATGTGAAATCCCGACATGTTCGTTAAGTTCCATTGTTAAAACCCGACCAATCTCCCCTTTCATAATCAACTCTTTTATCGTTCGATAAAACGGCGTATACCTTAGCACATGGCAAACTACGATTTTTACGCCTTTTTGATCGGCTGCCCGCTGAATTTCCAAAAGTTCTTTTTTACAATTCGTTACAGGCTTTTCAAGAAGAATATCGTAACCTGCAGCTATAAGTTTCATTGTCGTGCTATAATGCGAGGCATCCATTGTCGCGTTTATTACAAAGTCGGCGGAAATTTTCGCTTTCAAAAAATCGTCGATATTGTCAAAAACCATAGAGTCTTTTAAATTATATCTGATTTTTGCCTCATTTCTATGCGTTTTATCCGTATCTATTTCCGCTATTATTTCAAGCCGTTCCGGATATCTTAATGCGTAATCGGCATAAATCATTCCTCGATTGCCCGCCCCGAGCAACACGGCTTTTAACCGTTTAGTCGTATCTTTCATTCTTATGCTCCAAAAAATATTTCTACTTTATTTTAACACACTTACTAATGATTGTAAATATTGTAAATTGCCCTATTGTTTTGCAAAATTGACTTCATGGATTTTTTATGTTTTATGTATTAACAAGCATAAAGAATTTAATTTTACGCGTATTTTCACGAATTAAAACGCTCTTTATAGCTTATTACACCGATTATAATTCAAAAACAAAAAGAATTCTCTTTTTAATTGACCTCGAATAAGATATATGATATAATGGGATCATGAATAATAATATTTATATTGATATAGAGAACTGTCTTTCCACAATTAGATTTTCAAATATTTTTATTACTAAAACCGGAATGATGAAGGATAATCCGCAACAATTTTGGGCATATCACCCCAACGAACGACACGACTATTGCATTCAATATATCATAAGCGGCGAAGGAATATTTTTTACAAACAACGTTTTATACCCCATTAAAAAAGGGGATCTGTTTTTGATTCCGAACAATAAAAATTATTACTACAAAGCAAACCCTGACAATCCGTACAATTACTTTTGGATACACTTTAACGGAAGTGGGTTTAAACAATATCTCGATTATATCAATCTTTCGGATAACTCTCCGATTATACACAATCTCTACGATGAAGAAATTGTGGAAGTGTTTGAAGCAATCTTAAAAATCTCTAACGAAAGGTCGAATTTAAATCAGATACTCCTGCTCTCTCTCGGTTATAAACTTCTCCATTGTATTGCCTCAAAATTACCATCAGCAAAAGAATCCGATAATATTATTGAAAAAGAATTATGCAACAAAATAACCAATTATCTCGTGGAAAATTTTTCCAATCAAATCAGCCTTGACGACCTTGCAAAAAAATTTACCTTCAATAAATATTATTTGCTTCGGATTTATAAAAAACAGACCGGTTTCACACCCATTCAGTTCTTGATAAATTACCGCATAAAATATGCATGCGAAATGTTAAAACAAGGCTACACGGTTAAAGAAGCCGCCTTCGCGTCGGGATTTACGGATATTCCTAATTTCTCCGTGCGTTTTAAAAAAAAGATGAACGTATCGCCAAACGAATTCAAAACAAATACAACGGATAACTTCAACTGTCGCTAATAAGTTTTCTCTTAAATTAGAGTCTACATTCTATGTATTGCATCCTCGAAAACAACAATTAAACCTTGCCCGGCAATTCAATAAAAAACAAACGTATCGGCGCGCACGCAATGCTTGTTACACTGAAACTCAACTACATTTCGTTATCTTTTGCTTCGACTATTATTATAATAATATCCTTCTTTATATCGGTATATATCAGAAAAAGCCGCCCTCGTCAAAGGAAAAAATATTGCTTAAAAATATAACCGCTTTAACTAATCCTCAACTTTCAAAGGAAAAGTAAAGCGGTTTTTTGTGCTTATTACGCAATATTTATTTCTGACGGCGGTCAGAAAATCATCCACACAATTCATTCGCCTCTCTTTGACGTTTTCGTCTTTTCCCGATTTTTCGTCGGTGTCGAAAGACAAAAAACAGAAAAGTTGAAAGAAAAACAGAAAAAGTTTTTCTAATACGACAATTCCTTACGTATTAGGCTTTTATGCTTTTTCAAAAAACTATGGAGGTATCCAACTATGAAACTTGCAGTCGTATACGCCAGATATTCGAGCGACAGCCAAAACGAACAATCTATCGAGGGGCAACTTCGTGTATGTGAAGAATACGCCAAAAGAAACGACATCATTATTCTAAACACCTATATCGACCGCGCTATGACAGGTAGAAACGATAATCGACCAGACTTTCAACGTATGTTAAAAGACAGCGGTCGAAAAGAATGGAATTTTATTATTGTTTACAAATTCGACCGCTTTGCGCGAAACCGCTATGAAACGGCTATTCACAAAAAAGAACTGAAAGACAACGGAGTTAAAGTGTTATCCGCAATGGAAAATATACCCGACACCCCCGAAGCAATTATATTTGAAAGTATGCTTGAGGGTTATGCCGAATATTATTCGGCGGAACTCGCACAAAAAGTAAAACGCGGAATGTTTGAAACAAGACGCAAAGGCTTATACCAAGGCGGAGGGTTGTTATACGGATATAAAATCGACGGAAGAAAAATTGTGATAGACGAAAACAACGCCGCAGTCGTCCGTTTTATGTACGAACAATACGCAAACGGCGTTTTCGTTAAAGATATTATAAGAACTTTAACGGAAAAAAATATATTTTATAAAGGAAAACCTTTCGTAAGGAACAGTGTATATAATATTCTGCGAAACGAAAAATACTCCGGCGTATATAAACACAATGACGAAATAGTAGACAATATGTATCCGCAGATAGTTCCGACAAACGTTTTCAATCAGGTCCGACGTAAGGTAGCGGCTAATAAATACGGCAAGAAAAGCGTAAAAGCCGATTTTTTATTGAGGCAAAAATTGGTTTGCGGTAACTGCGGACAACCAATGTGCGGAGAAAGCGGGACAACGAAAAACGGCTCGCGAATTTATTATTACAAATGTTACGGAAGAAAAAAACGACTTAACGATTGCAACAAAGCAATGATTCGCAAGGAAGTAATAGAAAATCTTGTAACCGACACAATCGTCCAAAAATTATCCGAACCGAACTTAATAAATATTATCGTATCTAAAATACTGCAAAGACAAGAAAAATCTATCTGCGAAAATTCTGCTCTTTCTTTGTTGATTAAGCAAAAAAAGCAAGTCGATACGGCAATCGACAATATCGTTGCGGCAATCGAACGCGGAATAGTTACAAACGCAACGAATAAACGTTTGCAATCGCTCGAAACCCAACAGCAGGAATTAGAACGACAAATTTTAATTGAACGAAGCAAGCAATCAATTAGATTTTCGGCAGCGGATATTAAACAGTTTTACTCTTCCGCCTTAAATGAAAATTCCAAGATTCTGATAAATCTGCTAATCGAAAAAATCATATTATTCGATGATAAAGTAGAAATATATTTCAATAATCCGATAAAAAATCCGAATGACACTCATTCGGATTTTATTTTGTGTTCAGAAATGGTTGAAATAATAGTCAGCAAATACGCCAATACAGCACCCGACACTCAGCAAATTTTGCTCGAAATCATAATTTAGAACACAAAAAAAACAACCCGACTCGAATACGTTTCGATATTCGAATTAGGTTGTTTGTGGTGCACCTTAAGGAATTCGAATCCCTAGCCTTTGGTTCCGTAGACCAACGCTCTATCCAGTTGAGCTAAAGGTGCATATAAAAAATTATCTTCGTCAAATTGCTATCATAGTATAGTATTTTTTGAAAGATTTGTCAACTGTTTTTCGCCCGTTTTCCCAAGTTTTTACGGCAAAATCATAACCACCAGTAAACTGGTGGTTTGCATAAC
>ERZ1108162.22-NODE-22-length-116219-cov-601.790555_pt1 | contig 116219 bp, 87 predicted proteins | sample MGYA00403698_ERZ1108162 | MGnify/ENA primary metagenome ERZ1108162 (study PRJEB35170, sample SAMEA104062405) | human gut metagenome | biome: human gut; feature: human-associated habitat; material: faeces | place: Denmark | collected 2012-04-30 ... | reverse complement strand
CCTGCGACCCCGCCGCAAGCTCGCTCGCAAGCTTCGTCTGCATATCCTCGCCCAGGTACGCGATCTCAAAATCCAAAGATTTACCAGTATCCTCCCAATAGGCGTTTTCAATATATTCGATCACTTCCGTCTCTTCACTTCCCGCGATCCATGAAAACTCGCTGGATCCGCCCGCATAAATGACGATCTTCGTCCCTGCAGGACGATTCACGCCCGTGTCTGTGGTATTGTCTCCGCCTTCCGAAGGCCCCTGTCCCCCACAGCCGACGCACGCAAACAGCATCGCAAAGGACAACATCCCGGCAAGAATTGCCGCCGCCGTTTTTTTCATTGTTTTTTCTCCTTATCCGAAATTTATTTCCGCAACGTGCCGGCACGGATAAAAATATCCGCCCGCCGTTTCTTTACTTTCAACTCTCGATTTCAGCCTTTGACCGACCCAGCGATCAGTCCCGACGCAAAATATTTGTGCAAGACAGGCGAAAGTACGACCAGAGGCAGAACGATGATCACGATCCCCGCATTCTTCGCCGTGATGAGCGGCGCATTGCTGATCGAACCCGTCGAAGAACTGCCGTAAAGCGTCTGCATATCCTGCAGCATCTGCCGCAAAACGTACTGCGCCGTCCACAGCGATTTGTTTGTTGCGCCCAAATACAGCAGCGAAGGAAGCCATTCGTTCCATTTTCCCACAAATGTCATGATCCCGATCGTGAACATCATGGGCATCGAGAGAGGAATGAAAATTTTCACCAAAAGCTGCAGATCGTTCGCGCCGTCCAGGTATGCCGCTTCTTCCAGCGCCTCGGGAATTCCGTAAAAATAATTGCGCAGAAGCAAAATGCTGTACGTGGAAGCGACCCCCGGCAGGATCAGCGCCCAGATCGTATCGTAGATCCCGATGCCGCGGATGATCAGGTACGTCGGTATCGTACCGCCGCTGAAAAACATCGTGATCATCAAAAACACATTGAAAAACTTTCTGCCTACCAGATATTTTTTGGAGAGCGCATAGGCCGCCGCCGTGCAGACGATCACCGAAATCGCCGCCGCCGTGAACGAGGTAAGCAGGGAAATCCCCAGCGAACGCACAAAAATATCGCTCATCCCGAACAGGAATATGTACCCCGCAAAGGTAAATCCCTGAAACCAGAGGGAAATTCCGTTTGACTGCACCTGCAGATTTTCGCTCAGCGATGTCGTAAGAATGATCCAGAACGGAAGAATGAACACCGCCACCAGCACTGCCATGATACATCCGTTGACGACGGAAAACGCGTCGATTTTCTTGAGCTTTGCCATTACAGTATCCCCTCATTGTCCGAGTTCTTCGCGACGCGGTTGGCCATCAGCACCAATACCATTCCGATGAGTCCGCGCAGAAGGCTGTACGCCGTCGCTTTGGAATACTGGCTTCCGCCGATGATCGCCTCATATTCGAGCGTGCCGACCACCCTCGTAACATTGTTGAGCGATTGCGATCCGTTGACCATCGCCAGAATCTGATCGTAATTGTCCGACATGATCCCGCCGACATCGAGAATGATCTGCAGCATGATCACGTTCATGATCCCGGGAAGGGTTACCGTAACCATCTGACGGAACCGTCCGCCGCCGTCGATCACGCAGGCGTCGTACAGTTCTTCGTCGATCGAACCGAGACTCGACATATAAATGAGCGTCGACCAACCCATCCCCTTCCACAGCGAAGAGATCGTCAGGATCGCCCACCAATATTTTTCCTCCGAATACCAGGTGATCGGCTCCTTGCCGAACGCCCCCAGGATCTGGTTGAGTATGCCGCCGTCCACCGCAAACAGATTGTACGACATGCCCCCGATCGAGATCCACGAAATAAAGTACGGAACGTACGCCACCGCCTGCACAAATCCGCGCGCGCGGCGGTTATGGATCTCACGCAAGAGCAGCGTGAAGATCAGAATGATCGGAAAATTCGTGCCGATTCGGATCAGAGATATGTAGATCGTGTTTCGGAATTCGAGATAACTCGCACTTTCGGGATCAAACAGGATCTTATAAAACATCTTGAACCCGATGAATTCGCTCCCGAACACCCCTTCCGTCAGACGGTAATCCTGAAACGCAATGATCACGCCGAACATCGGCGCATAACAGAAAATACAGATCAGAACGATCGCCGGCAGAAGCAGAAGATACAGCATCTTGTGCCGCACGATGCCCTGCCACGTCTTCCCCGTCAGAAAAGCGTGCACGCCCGTCCGAAACGGCCCGCGGCGCACCGTTTTGACAAGACGGTCAGTTTTCTCCGTTTCCATTCTCTTTCCCCTCCTCGCTCTGCGCCTCTTTTTGCAGTATTTTCAGACCCGCACGGCGGAAATAAACATAGATCGTAACGCACAGTCCCACCGCGATCGCCGCCGCGATCCCGATCAGCCAATACACCGCAGGATCGACGTCCTGATCAAATACTATGTACCCTACCAACGCGCTCACCGCTTCGTTCGTTACTTCCGCTTCAAATTTTTCCGTGCCGTTCTCATCCACGACCACTTTGTTGCGCAGTACCGTCGCATTGACCTCGCCGGGCACTACCTCAAACGTATTTTCGGAAAGCACGTTCACGCTGCCGCCGTATGCCCTGATCCGCCCCGGTACGGTTACCTGCGCCCGCGTTACGCCCTCCAGTCCGAACAGGCGGAACAAGAGCAGTTTCGCATTTGCCGCCGAACCGCGGCCCTGTTCCGCAAACGTTTCCAGCGGGATCGCCTGTCCCGAAACATCTTTCGGCGAAATACTGTCCGCCGACGTACGCGGAATTGTGATCTGCCCCAGAACCCCGTCAAAATGCGCCGACACCGTACAGCTTAAGTTGCCGCGGTCCAATTTTTCCAAAAGAGCCAGCGATTCGCTCCCTTCCGCTACAAATTCCGACCACGGCTCCAGATAAAAATCGCCGTTGACCTTGACTTTATCCAGACGGCGGAACGCTACCGAAACTTCATAGCCCGTCTTTGTCTGCTCCACCGATTCCGCCACCAGCATATCGTCGTCGCCCGATACCACGTTGAATCCGTCCAGCGTTTCCTGCAGCTTATCTTCAAACTCCTCTTCCGTGAGTTCGCTCTCAAACGTCAGCAGCGCTTTCCCTTTCCCGTTATAACCGATCGACGCGGCACCCTGAACACTGAATCCGTACCCTGCCGCCAAAAGCAGCGGTACCATCAGCAATGCCAGAAACCGCCATGCTCTTTTTATGATCATCCTGTTTTCTCCCGCAATCACATTCCGTTTTCTTTTCTTTGTTCTATTTTAACAGACCGAAAATCGAAAATCTACCCTATCCATTATCATAAAATTGCAAATTTTTGACCTTTTTTTCAGAAAAAACTTGTTTCATAGAATTTTCTGTTATATAATAAATCAAAAGGCATTTTCAAACCGTACTTTGTTCTTTTGCATTGCCGAGCAGAGGTGTTTATGATCGAAAATTATACTTCGGAAACCGTGGCAAATTCGCCCTATACGACCCTTCTTTTTAACCAGCACATTCCGCCGCATACGCACTTTTTCTGGGAATTTACCTACACCGTCAACGGAACCGTGATCAATTACGTGAACGGAACGCCCGTCGAGTGCCATCCTTTTTCCAAAATCGTGCTCATCCAGCCCGGGGTTACGCATGAAATGGTCCCCGTCGATCCGCCCGAGCCCGGCGCCGCACCCATGCAGCACCGCGACATCTACGTTACGGTCGATAAAATGAAAAAGCTCTGCGCCATGCTCGACAAAAATCTGTATACCGCGCTCAGCCAGTCGCCCGTTACCGTCATCGACACCATCAACGAAAACATGGAATCTTTCGAATATACCCTCAATTACTTTAATGTCTACGAAAGTTCCTTTTCCAGCCATATGGGACTGTTCGATCAGCTGCATACGACCGTCGTCTTTCAGATCCTCGGGATCCTGCTCAAACATAAGATCCGTCAAAAGCGCGAATACCCCGATTGGATCGAAAACTTTTTCGACAACCTCAAGTCCGAATCTTTCCTCTGCCGAGACATACAGGACATCATTCGCGACATTCATTACAGCCACGGCTATATCTGCCGCGAATTCAAAAAAAATGTCGGCAAAACCATGGTACAATGCCTCAACGAGAGCCGCGTCGTTTATTCCACTATCCTGCTGATGGACAATTCTCTCTCCGTGCTCGACATCGCCATGCGGCTCAATTACAATTCCCAGAGCGCGTACATCAACGCCTTTAAAAAAGTGTACCAGGTTTCTCCGAACCGCTGGCGCATGCGCGTATTCAAAACTTCCTGATCTTACGGCAAGATCGCTTTCAGACCGCTTCGGCGGTCTTTTTTCATTCTTTGAGAAGCACCCGCATCTGTACCGCCGCCCGCACGTCTTTCAGCCTGCACGCCTTCCCGTTTTCGAATTCCGGCGGATATTCGGTATAGACGAATGCGTCCTGCCGCATTTCGTAAACGCGCACCGTGATGCGCGACGGATACCCGTATCCGCGCAAGCCGAGCACATAGGGTCTGCCCGTATAATAATCGTCCGCTATCTTTTCCCCGTCCAAAAGGATCTCCAGGCGGTCCCCCTCGTACCCGATCGAAAGCCGCACCGCATGCGCGTCCTCGCACACACCTTCACATTGCAAAGCATAATCCGTGTACCCGTCCCCCTGCCTTTGTCCGCAGATTTGCACAGAAACAGACGGTACGTCTATCTTTTTTTCGTACACGCCGAACACGCCGTCATCGCCCGCACAGACAAATCCGCACGGCGGCGTTTCGGGCTTCGGGTAAATTTTCAGGCGGGCATTTTCGCCGCACAAAAGAGCGATCCCGCCCTCGCATGCGTACATTTCGCCGTCCGTGATAAACAGCCGCTCCATGCCCGCATAAGGAAAACACCAGGCATTTTGCGCGTCTTGCTTGCTCAGAAGAATTACTTTCCCCGCAGGCTTACCCTCCGTTTCGATTTCGCCCTGCCCTTCTTCCGCCCAAAACACGCAGTCTTTTTCGTTCAGAGTGCAAAAAGGCGTCGCCAGCGCATACCGAAAACGAGTTCCGCAGATCTCCCTGTGAAAGACAAACGCACCGTATTGCCCGCTTTTCAGCGTAAAATCGGGCAGGGTTACGCCCTGCACGGGCGAAAAAGAACGGACGCTGTGCGCTTTTGTCGGATAATGCCTTACATAATTGTTGAAAAACACAAACCCACCGTTCCCTTGCGCACGCACCGCGCAGCGCAGGGATTGCAGATCGGCAGGGTCGGAAGGATTTCCGGGAAACAGGCTGACGGGCAGGGTGCAGATCTGCCGTCCGAAATAGCGGATCAGATAATTCCACAGTTTCAGCTCCCGCCCGCACGGACGGATGTCCCCGTACTGACCGACAGGCGCCTGAAAATCGTAGTTGAACACGGGAAGGTCGCAGCAAAATCCCGCCCGCAAATTTCCCTCGTCGCGGTATTCCTGCATCGAGGTGAACGTGCCCGTCGGATTGATACCGCCGTGGAACACATAATATCCCAGCATCGCCACGCCGCTGCCGATCTTGCAAAGCGCCATCGCCCCGCAGTCTTCGGCCGTTATCACGGGACGGCGGATCTTCGTTACCTGGATCCCCGACCCGAGTTCCACCGTCGCGTACGGATACGGCGAACGCGCAATGGTTGCGTCCATTTCTTTCCTGCCCGTATCGCTGCCGATATTCGCGTCGTTGGGATTATCCGTAAACAGATACCCGTCCATCGGCGGCAGTTCTCCCGTCTGCGCTTCCCACGGCGCCTCGCAATAATTTCCCCATACGGGAATCGCTTTTCCAGTCGCCGCCTTTCCCCATCCTGTCGCAAAATACAGGGGTACGTCCAGTCCTTTTTTCTTCAACAGGGCGATCAGCGCCGCAATGTGTTCGTCGCCGATGCCCTTTCCCTGCACGCCCCATTGGCTGTATTCGTTTTCGACCTGCACAGCTACGATCGGTCCGCCGTCTTTATACGTAAGTCCCTCGCACTGCGCGCAAAGCTGTGTAAAATATCTCTCTACGTCCGCCATATACTCCGCATCGTTGGAACGTGCCCGATATTTTTTATTTTCCACCCAGTCGGGAAATCCGCCGTTGCGCACTTCCGCATGCACCCACGGTCCTACCCGCAGGCACAGATACATCCCCGCCGCCTTTACCTCTTTTGCAAACCTGCGCAGATTTTTGCTGCCGCGGAAATCGAAATGTCCCTCCGCCTCCTCGTGGTGGATCCAACAGCAATAGGAAGATACGATATCCACCCCCAGCGCTTTCATCTTGGCAAGGTCTTCCCGCCAGTCCCTGCAATCGCTGCGGCTGTAGGGATATTCCCCCATGACGGGAAACCAGGGCTTTCCGTCCATTTCAAAATACTGCGAATTGTATGTGATCATATCCGCCTCACAATCAGAACGCTTCGCGCACGTCCGCGCGCTCATATCCCTGCGGGATCCGCACTTTCTCGACCCCGTCTGCGCGCTCGAACACAAGCTCTTCCTTTCCCACGGGAATACGGATGCGGCAATCGATCTTTTCCGCCGCCTCCGTAAACAGGATCTTATGTCCGTGCACCCCTGCAAAACCGCTGACATACCCGACCAAAAGGTTCGCCGCATAGGACGCAAAGCCGTGGTCAAGACTGCCGCAAGGATTGTCGTTTTCCCAAAGCGTGCCCGTCTTTTGCGCCATGCCGTAAAAGAAATCCACACACTCCTGCCGCAGCTGCGTCCGCTTATCCGAACGCGCAAGCATCATCAGCCGAAGATAATTCCCTATAAACGCATTGGATTTGTATACCTTGGGATAGGTCATGCGCACATCCCGCGTCGCCCCGAATTTCTCCGTGAGCAGCTCAAACAGCTTCGGATATGTCTGCGGCGTCGCTACGCCCGAGAAAAATGCGTAATACTGACAGGTCTCCGTTATATGCCCGAGAAGTTTTGTTCCGCCCTCGCACCGCACGCGGTTGTCTTCAAAAAACTCCCCGTCAAACGAATATTCGCGCACGGCGCTGCGCACCTTTTCCGCTTTTTCCAGCAGAGCGCTGTCCGAATACAACAGTCCCGCGCTCTCGATCGCTTTCGCATACAGCATGTTGGACGGAAAATTGATCCCCTTGATAAATTCTTCGTCGTTTGCCATGCTCCATTCCACAAATACCCAGCTTTCCAAATTCTCCAAAAGTCCGTATTCGTTGCGGTATTTTTCAAAAAACGAAAGAATCCCGTATACCTTTTCCCTGCTCGCTTCCGCTACCGAAAAATCTCCGCTCCTAAGGTATTGGTCGTACAGCTCCACCACATACCACATCGCCCAGTTGGGGATATACTGCGCATTCACAAAATCGGCTGGATAACACATCGGGATCATCTTGTCGGGTATGTACGAAAGATGCGGACTCATCGCATAATTCTGCAAAAATGCCTCTTCCACTTTGTTTTCACCCGTAAACAGCTGCTCTGCCTTCGCGGAAAAATAGGAATCGCACAACCATCCCGCCCGCTCCCGCGAAGGACAGTCCGTCAGAAGATCGACCGCATTGTGGCGAAAGGTACGGCACGCCGCATCCATGATCACATTCAGCCGCTCGTCCGCACATTCAAACGCAAACCGACCCGTATCGGGATTTTCAAATTTCTGTATGTATACCTTCGGCGCGGAAACTCTGCCCCTGCTTACCAGCACTTTCACAAACCGCGCCGTGTAAGGTTCAAACGTAAAATGCCTGTATTCACCCTCTTTGAGACGGTATTCGATGATATTCACACAGGCATTTCTGTACGGCAAAACTTCGGCAGGCGCATCCGGCGACTTGCGCAGATCCATTTCATCGAACAAAATATATAGATGCGCGTCCGACTCCGCTCTCACTTCCGTACCGATAAATCCCGTTTCCGCTCTCCCGAAATCGAATACCGCATATTCTCCTTCACTCAATCCGTCTCTTTGCTCTCCCTTTTCATATACGAGATTGCACACATAATCGGACGGATTGCTCTCCCATTCCCCGATCGGAAAAATGCGCAGATCCTCTATCTCCATACAAATGTTGCGGTAAGGCTCCCCCTCTCCCGCGCGAAATGTACCGTTTTCGATCTTTTCCGCCTCCACGCACGCATAATCGGGATAATCCGTCGCTCGCGGCAAAAATTTGCCCGATGTTACCTGCACGGGCAGCGCCGCTTTCTCCCCGAAACACTGAGAATACGTGCTGACAGGCGATTGCGTAAAGACATAGCTTTCCGTAAATGCGCGCTGATAACTGAAACGGCTCACCTTCTGCAGACGCTCGCTGTAACGCCGCACATAAAAATCTTTTCCCGTCCAGTACTTTGCCAGTCCATTTTCCCTGATCTCCGCCTGTAAAAATGCCGGCTGGTCCAGCACCCAATAATTCATCGTATTGTATCCCGCCGCTTCGATGAACAGTACATTTTCTTCTTTCAAATCCCGCAAAGGGATACGGTCTACCCGAAAATAACCGTGCGCCGCACGCGACGGCCCGAACGCAAGAAATTCACCGTTCAAATACGCCTTATAACAGTTGCTCGCCGTGATAAATAATTCCGCATTTTCCGATTTTTTGAAACAAACGCAAAACGCACAGATACTGTTCAATGTCTTTTCCTGCTTTTCCAGCCATACGGGAATTGCCTTCTGAAACTGCATAATCTCTCCTTCCTCTCAAACCGCGCGCTCCGCTTTTGCGTCCGCCCGCAGTCATGCCGCTGCCGCATTTTCTCTGTATCGCAGGAATTATAACAAAAATCATCCGCCGTTTCTACTCCTCCCGTTAACCATAAATTGCAAAAATTTGACTTGTTTGCCCGTTCCCTTTCCTCTTCCCTTTCTTATTTGCGTTTTCCCGATCCAGAAAAAACTTCTTTGTCCGATCCGCCTTTTTGCGCTCAAAGGCACAAAAAACGAGGCATTTCCGCCCCGTTTTTTAAACTGCCGCTAATAGAATATCTCGGTTTTCTACAGAATACAACCGCTAATGAAATTACTCCGCCGTCTATAATTTCGTTCCGGCGCTGTTTGATTTTATGCATTCAGCATAAAATTTTCTTCTTCAAACTTTTTTCTGTCAAAAATTGCGCGTTCACCGTAAACCAGAATGGGCACAAGTTTCATGTCCTGAAGTTTTTTATAGATTTTTTCGCTTATCTGTTCCGAATTTTCGCAGAGGTTTCCCCCGTCGTCCGTGTATTCGAATTTCAGATTATAAACATTGTAGCGCGTGATCGCACCGTTGTTGTTTTCCGTTACTTCGGTAACGGAAGTTTCACTAATGCGGCCTTTCTCCGAATGACCCTTTCGGGATACTTCCATTGATTTTTTACCGTTGCGCAGCATCTGCACGCCGTTTATCACAAAAGCAACGGACGCCGCTAAAATAAACGCGCCGATCACACACATAAAGACCTTTCCGCCTATCTCTTCGGGATCCCATGTCTGAATCGTATTTACCAGCACGATCACAGCCACTGCCATTGCGATGATCGAAATGATGATCCTGACGACCCCGCCGACAACCGTACCGCGTTCAAAAGATTTTCTCTCCATTTCCCCCTCCTTACAAAAGCGATCTCATTCTAACATACCGACCCATAAAATGCAATACAAAATACAAAATTTTATAAAATCCCCTTGCTGCGGCAAGAAAAGCAACACGCAGTCCAGAGCTTTTTCGCGCCGAGACGCTTTGCCCGATACGACCATTCCCCTGCCGTGCGTCAAAAGCCGCCGAAAGCAATCTGCTTTCGGCGGCACGCCCGTTTTCTTTTCTATGTAAAGATCACTCTTTCTCGATTTCAGCCGTCGTGCGGTTCGCCTCGCACAACCTGCGCATGGATTCTTCCGAAAATTTCGGTGTACGGTCATACCGAAACAAGCCGTTTTGCTCCTGTTCGATATCGTAAAGCTGCGTGTAACAAAATCCCGACAGCTTTTTATAAGAAAAAAGCAACTGCACCGTCTTGCAGTAATTTTCCACGAATTGCTTTTCGTCCGCGATCGAATCATACCCCCAAGCCGTCTGTTCCTGCACGCATTGAGTCTGATTTATCCGACCCCCGCCGAACGTTACGCCGCCGAATTCGCTCAGATGCTGCGGCTCTCCCGCGTAAGAGATCCCTTCGGACGGCAAATACATACACATGAAATCCGCCCTGCCTGCTACCAGTTCGTCCATCCGCTTTTTGAGTACAGAATATCCGTCATAACAATGAAAATCCGCTATGTCCGTCTTTGTCCCGTGCATGCCTCCGCTCACGTCTACACACGGACGGGTCGGATCCAATGCTTTCGTAACCGCATATACACCGTCCACAAAGCGAAGATCGCGCGTCTTTGCAGGATTATCCAGCTCACCCCACGTTTCGTTCAACGGACACCACACCACGATGCTCGGCCGATTAAAATCCCGCTCGACAGCTTCGCTCCATTCACTCACAAACTCACCGAACCCGCTCAGATCCGAATAGTCGACGCCCCAGCTCGCATACTCGCCCCACACCATAAAACCGCGCCGATCACATTCATAGAGATACCTCGGATCAAACAGCTTCTGATGCAGGCGCGCACCGTTGAATCCCAACGAAACCGCCCTTTCGATATCTTCCGCAAAATCCGTATCCCGCGACGGCGTATAAACTCCGCCCGGATAATATCCCTGATCCAATACGAGCCTCTGGAATACAGGTTCGCCGTTCAATAAAAAACGATACCCGTCGTATCGCACTTCCCGCAAGCCGAAATAGGACCGCACTTCATCCTCCTCAAAACGAAGAATCACGTCATACAGATCTCCCTGTCCGATCTTCCAAAGATGTTTTTCCGACAATTCAACCGTAAACGTGTCCGCATAGTCCGCATTTCCGCTGTACGTACCTACTGTTTTTTCTCCAAACCGCACTTCAACGGAGAGGTTTCCCTTTCCTTGCGTGCAGACAGACATTTTCACGCACCCCTGCGCGGCATCGGGATAAAACCGAACGCTTTTGAGATAGTTTTGCGGCACGATCTCCAGCCATACACTCTGCCAGATCCCCGTACATCTCGTATAGAAACAGCCGAACGACTGCTCTTTGGGAGACTGCTTGCCGGTGGGATTGCGCTCGGATAAATCATTCCGTACCTGCACTTCCAAAAGGTTTTTTCCCTCTTTCAGAATTTTTGTGATCTCAAACGAAAAAGGGGTATACCCGCCCCTGTGCATGCCCGCAAACGTGCCGTTTACAAAGACGCGGGCACGGTTGCTGACGGCGCCGAAATGCAGAAATATCCTTTTCTGCGGCCGATCATGCCATTCAAATTCTCTGCGATAAACGCACTCGTGCAAAAAACCCGTGTAACCGATCCCTGACAATACTGATTCCGGACAATAAGGTACCCGTATCTTTCCGCTTACTTCTTCGGAAGAAAACTCCCATTCTCCGTCCAGTAATATTGTATTTTCCCGCGCAAACTGCGGTTCAGGCAGAATTTTTGTTTCTTTTCCCATGATTTTCGCCCCTTTCTCGTTAATTAACCGCTTCGGCGGGAAGTCTTTGCGATTATGCTTCAAAATCCTCGCCATCCCGTCTCTGTTTTCATCCGCCGAGACGGAATCTCTGCCCTCTGCATTGGTCCGCGGCAAATGCAGATTTTGTCGCCTTTAATCTTCCAGCGCACGAATGACCGACTCTTTACAAAAAGCCCCGACAGCACCTTTGTGCTGCACGGTCAGAGAGCCGCAGGCGTTTCCTATGCGCAGTACTTTATTCCAATCGCGTTCCCCTGCGTCCATGGCGCTCAGAACACCCGCAAAAAAGGCATCCCCCGCGCCCGTCGTATCGACCGCCCGAACGGGACGGATGGACTCTTTCCAGATCTTCCCGTCCGCACAGACCATGCTTCCGCCCGAACCGAGTGTTACAAACACGATCTTTCCCCCGACGGCTTTCTCAAACAGCTTTTCTTCCGCCGTCGCGGCATTCGAAAACAGCGAAAGCTCCTCTTCCGACAGTTTCACAATGTCCGCTTTCTCCAAATACTTCCCGTAAACGGAAACCGCCTCTTCTTGGCTCTTGAAAATATCGTCGCGATAATTGACGTCAAAACTGACTTTTTTGCCCGCTTTTCGCGCACTTTCGATCAGTTTGTCCGCAAACGCCCTGCCTTCCGGTTCCGAAAGCATCAGCGAACCCAAATGCACGATATCCGCCGCCGCTACGATCTTTTCCACCGCGGAAAGTGGCAGTGCATAGTCCGCCGTGTGCTTTCGGTAAAAACTGAAATGCCGCTCGCCCTTTTCGTCCAGCTCCACAAACGCCAGCGTCGTGTTCCTTTCGGGATCCTTTCCCATATCCAGAAAATCAAACCCCTTTTGCGCCGCAAAACCGACAAGAAAATCTCCGATCAGATCCTGCCCCACTCTGCCGCAGAATCCGCACTCCGTGCCGAGATCTTTCATTCCGCAGGCCACATTGAACGGCGCGCCGCCCGCATACCGCTCGTAAACCGTGCGCCCGCCTTCCGTTTTACCGATCATATCGGCAAGTATTTCTCCGACACAAATGATCATATCGTCCTCCTTCTTTTACCGCCGCACAGCAGTAAAATCTTGTTTTTTCTTTTCTGCCGCCCGTCGAATCGTACTTTCCCGTTTCCGCAATCACGCCGCGCTCTTTTAAAACACGCGTATATTGCAATACGGTGGGCATGCTCAAATGCAGCTTTTCCGCGATCTCATTGTTCGATACCGATTCGTTGTCGGCTATGAATTTCGCTATTGCACCCAGTCTGTTCATTTCTCCCCCCGTTCTCCGCTTTTTAACCTTCTTTGTCTTTCCGCCAATAAAATACCGCGGAAAGCACAATGACCTCTTTCGAAATATTTATGCACTCTTCGCTTTTACATTCGGTATGCGCCCGTTCACTTCAAGGCGCACTTTTGCCCATCAGCCCCGCCTTTCCGACGCTTACCGTTTTATTGTTTTATTATAACATGATTCCGCCGCAAATGCAATCCGCTTCCCGATTTCATAACGACTTTTCTAAAATACTTTTCTGAAGATTTTACAGCCTATCTTTTTACTCCGTACGCTCAAAAACTACCACAAACTGCTTAGCGGACGAGAACGGAGGCGTACAGGTAACATTGGCAGACGAGGGCGAAGGCATGCAGGAAACTTTGGCAGGCGAGGATGAAGGCGTACAGGAAAACTTCTGGCGGGCGAGAATGAAGGCGTACAGGAAAACTTCTGGCGGGCGAGAATGAAGGCGTACAGGAAGCATTGGCGGGCAAAGGCGTGCAGGAAGCAATAGCACACGAAAACGCACCAACGTTGTCGGGTTTTTTCGACAAACAAAAAAGGGAGCGGGGAAAAGCAATGCTTCTCCCCGCTCCCTTTTTGCAAACATTATTTTATTGCTTGCCGAAAATTCTCAAGCCGATCCGATTCACGAAAACAGCCGAATCTCGTGCAAGATACAGTCCATAGATTGCTCAGCAACCCGCATAGGTACGGCCGACTTCCTTTGTATCGATGCAGCATCCGTCCGCACCGAGCACAAAATCAAATGTCCCGTTCACATGGGTCAAAAGCATATCGCCCACTTCGATTTTTGCAGATATCGAAGACGGAATCTCAAAATGACAGAAGATACGTCCGCCCTTGCGCTCCCAACGGCTCACAATGTTGCCGCGGACCGTGGAAAACGCCGCATCCACATGATCCAGCCCATCCGCAAAAACAGGCTTGAGCGTGATCTTGTCGCAAGCAAACGAATCGTCGTCGATCCGTATACCCGCCAGATAATGATAGAAAAACGCATCGTAACTGCCGAACATCGGATGATCGAACGAATCCATTTCATCGCTCATCTCACTTTCCCATCTTTCCCAAACCGAGGTCGCGCCGTTCGCAAGCATAAAGCCCCAGCCCGGATATTCGGGATTTTTCAGCATTTTCAGAACGACATCGGTATAACCGTTATCCCCGAGCGCATAGAACAAATGCCTGTACCCGATATTCCCGCAGGAAGAATGATAGCCCAAACGCTCTACGTCTTCCGCAAGATTTTCCGCAACCTTCTTTCTGAATTCCTCCGGCACTACGCCCAGCGATAACGCCATGGCATTTGCCGTTTGCGTACCGCCCGCATAATTGCAGGTCTTTTCGTCAAAATACTTTTTGTGGATCGCCGCACGGCACTTCTCCGCTTTCATCGCGTACAGCGTTGTGTCCTCTGTTTGCCCCGCGATCTTTGCCAACCGCGCCATGAGCTTCAGATGCCAATACAGCGATAACGTCGAAACATACAGATTATCCGTATGGATGCGGAAACAATCGGGCGCCACCCAATCCCCGTAATAAGAGTACTTCATGATGTACCCTTCCGAACAGGACAGCAGGTATTCCGTCCACGCCTTGCAGTTCGCATATTCTTCCTTCGCCGTGCGTGCGTCGCCATAATATACGTACGACCAGAACGGCATTAAAAGATATGCCACACACACGGGATCTGCCGGACGTCCGCCCGTATAATAAGGCGCCGTATCTCCGATGGCACCGTTTTCGAGCTGGGTATGCGTGATATCCCGCGTAAATTTCGGGAAAAACCGTTCCATGCCGCAGTTGTAAACCGTCTGATACAACCGCGATCCCAAATCGTTCAACCAGCCGAATCTTTCATCGCGCTGCGGACAATCGGTCAGAATGCCCTGCTCGTTGTTCAGCTCCGTAACCACCGCGTTCTGATGCAGTTTCTGCAGCGTCTCATCCGAACAACGGAAGGATCCGGCAAGCCGCACATCCGTATGCACGTGCTCAGCCACCACCGAAAGCAATTCACACTTCCCTTCCGTTTCGATCTGCGCATATTGGAATCCGTGGAAGGTAAACCGCGGCGCATATTCTTCTTCGCCGTCGCCTTTGAGAATATAAATGTCTCTCGCCTTCGCACAACGCAGATTGCAGCGGTTCACGCTCCCGTCTTCCTTCAGTCTTTCGCCGAATTTCAAAGTAATGCGCGCGCCTCTTTCACCGCGGACGCGGATGCGCGCCCAGCCTGCAATATTGACGCCGAAATCAGCGATCCAAACGCCTTCTCCGTGCTTTTTCAGGGAAACTGCAGGATAGCTGCCGGTAACGCGGACAGGCTCGATCGTCTGTGCTTCCAATTTTCCTGCAGGGGGCGAAGTATACACGGTAAACATCCAGCCCTTATCCCACGTCGGGACATACGCCGTCGTCGCCCAGTTCTTGGGCACCTGATCTTCGATCCTCGCGTCGTAAATCTCGCCGTCGTAAAAGCTGTTGTCGATGACCGGGCTTCCGCCGACCCACCAACCGCCGTTCACGGACGAATGAAATTCTTCCGTTTCTCCGTCCGCATAATCCACATAGATCTGAACCAATACTTTTTTCGCACCGAACCAGCCATGCGCCACTTCCACACCGAAAACATTGTCGCCCTGATGCATCAGACCGGTAAGGTCATGCGCGCGATACAGCACCCGCTGCGCATACTCCGTGATCGGAGGATCCAATACAGCGTCATCCGTCTTTACACCGTTGCAGAATACTTCACAGCACCCGACCCCGCACACATAGGCGCGAATCCGCGTAAATTCCTTTTCTTTGACCGGAATGATCTTGCGGTATAAGGTCGTACCGCCCTGGTTTTTCACCGGCATTGACATCCATGTGCCCTTCCAGTCGTCCGCATCCAGCCCCGTTTCAAAATAATTCACGCGACTCTCTGCCGTGCCGCCTTCGTAGCCCACAAACACCTTCCAGTAGCATTTCTGCCTCGAAACCAAAGCTTTCCCTCTGTATTCCGCATAAAAATCCGAAGCGGAAGAAACAACGCCCGTATCGTACAGATCCCCTTGTCCGCGCATAAGTTCCGCTTCCGAAGAAGATACGATCACCCGATACCATGCCTGTTTTTCGCCGTCCGATTCCGTTTTCCAGAAAAGCCGCGGCTTTCTGCTATCGATCCCCAAAGGATCGATCTGATATTCACATGCTGTTTCAGATACTTTCAACATAACTCCCGACCTGTATTTCTAGCATATTTTTGGGAGAAATGCCGCAAAAACGGCATTTCTCCTTTCAACTTATTCTCTTTTAACGTGCTTTTTTACGAAGAACCAGCACGACGCCCGCTGCCGCTACTATCAAAATTGCCGCAGCTGCCGCGCTTACACCCATGACCGCAGAACTGCATCCGCCGCCGTTCGTTACATTGACCGTCAGCTGTCCGCGCTTGGTTTCTCCGTCGATCGTAACCGCAATGCTATACGTCTGTTCGCCCGTCGCAGAGGTGTCGATCGTTCCGGAAATCACGACGCGCTCATCGCTCAGCTTGATCGTCTCCGTCGAACCGTCCGTAAACGTTACCGTAATTTCGTATGCGGAAGGATCGAACGTCGAACCGACTTTCACTTCAATGCTGCCTTCCACTTTCGAAATGCCGCGTTTTACCGTAACCGTCATCGTTTTGACAATGTCCGCCATCGGATTGCCTTCTGCGTCCACGCCGCCCGAAAGCGTAACCGTGATCGTGGCCGTGCCGACCTTCATACCGATCATGTTGCCCTGCTGCGTTACCGTAACAATGCTCGAATCGGAAGACTCGTACGAGAACGTTCCGAGCGTCGCATCGGAAGGTACGCGCACCGCACCTACGGACGCCGTGCCGCCTGCCGTGATCGTCATACTCTCACTCAGATTGAAGTCCGTGTATTCCTTATACAGCTGCCACAGGCTCTTCGTGCCGTCTTCTTCATAGCAGTAATACGTATAATCCGCATCCAGATACCCTTCTACGATCAGATATCCTTCTCCTTCGATCGGGCGGTTCGGATCTACCGACTTGTTACCGATCCAGGCATAGATAGGCATACCCTGTTTGAACGTGATCTTGTCGCCCAATTTGTAGATGGGTGCATACGTCGTTCCTTTATAATGATCTTCCGACGAATATCCCATGTTGGTCGTCGCGCCGTCCGGCTTGATCATGACGAGCATGTTCGTGCTGATCTGCCATACACCGATGCGTTTGTCCTCGCCGCTTCCTTTATAAACTTTTCCGTCCGCCGTCGTATACTCGATATAAGACGCGATCGTGTTCAGTTCATTCTGCGAAAGCAGGTTGGTCGTGTTCGTGGAATAGCTCGAAAGACCGATCATCATATGACCGTTCCAGGTTCCTTCACCGGGGTTGCGGTCGTCGTCGATATCATAGCCCGATACGCCGATGCTGTTGAAAAGCCCAACTTGTTTGTATTCATAAACGACAACCGTGATCTCCGTTTCGAATTCGTTATCGTCCATGATCACAAGATGATATTCACCCGGAGTCTTGTAGCTGCCATCCGCTTCTTTAAAGGATTTGAACCAATCGTCTTTAATATCAAAAGGCGCGCTCTCCGAACCGTCCGCAAATATGTATTTGCCCTGCAGTTCGAATCCCTGCGTCAAAATGGACGTAGGCTTTTCATCCGTGCTGACCGGAACATAGTACTTGATCCCGTTTTCCGGCTGTTCGATCACAAACTGACGCTCTTCTTTTTCTTCCGGCGTCTCATCGCGAACCGTGATTTCGATCGTCTTGGAAATATCTTTATAGCTTACGGTAACCGTAACCTTGCCCGCCTTGATCGCGCTGAGTTTACCCTTATAATCGATCGTAGCGATCTTGTCGTCGCTGACTTTGTACGTATAGTTGACGTTGACGCCCTCATCCGCCTTTACATTGATCTGCAAAGTGGACCCTACGATCATTTCCGTCTTCTGATCTGCCGCGATGCTGAAATCCGTCGGCTCTTTCAGGAGCTGGAATTCGGAACCCGTGTAAATATAGGTTACATCTTCTTTGAGCGCTTCGCCCGGCAAGATACGGAATCCTTTGCTGAACGTGAGCATACTGCCCTTTTCCACTACGCCGATGTTGCCCGAATCATCCTTCTTGCGGATATAGAAACGCGCAACCGTATTGTTCACGCGGCAATAATGAATGTCGCCCGTCGTTCCGTCGGGGAACGTGAACGTTACATAGTTGAGAATATCCGTGTCCGTATAATTCGGATCGCCGAAATTCTTCTCGTTGGATGAATTCGTATTTACAAAGAATACCGTATCGTTGTTTCCGTTTTTCGGATCCGACGTCGTAAGCGAAAGGATCTTCATGTCCGTGAAGGAAGAGAGATCTGCTTCGAATCCGTTGTCGCCGTAAACAAACACATAATCGATCGACGTTTTATAAACACACGATTTAGATACACTGTTAAAAGTAAATCCTGCCGAGATTTTCAGGATATCGCCCTTTTCGGGAGCATTCTGCGTCAGAGCAAGATCGTTCGAGCTTGCAAAATACATCAAAAGGTTCTTACCGTAACCCTGTACAACGCCTACGTTCACGCTCTTGTCGCCGCGCGTATACGTTACTTTCGTCGTATCCGCCTTCAGGCTCGCCAAGGAGCCGAGATTGAGCATGTTCGTGGAAACACTCAATGTGATCGGATAAGAAGCGTTTCCGTTGCCCATGGCAACCGTGGAAATGCGTGCGGGCACCGTGATCGCCGTGCCTTTGTATTCGCTCCATTCTTCCCCGTTATAGACAAAAGAAACTTCTGTCTGCACCGCTTCCGTCGCAAGGATGCGGAATCCCGGTTTGATGGTGATAACGCTGCCGACAGGAAGCGTGTTGATGTTCAGGTTCGTTCCGCCCGTACGAATAAAGAAACGAGCCACCGAACCGTTTACACGGCAGGTCCATACGTCCCCCGTCTTCCCGTCCGGGAAGGTGAACGTGATGTAGTCCAAAATATTTGTCGCTGTGTAATTAGCGTCACCGAAATTCTGTTCGTTTGACGAATCCGTATTCACATAGAATATAGAATCCAAATTATTGTTGACAATATCTTTTGTCGTAATGGACTCAATCGTCAATTTCGTAAAGGTAGAAAGGTCTACTTCAAACCCGTTATCACCATAGGATAATACAACATCGGACTCCGTTTTGTACTGACACGATCCGGAAGCAGACGTCACCGTAAATCCTGCCTCGATTTTCAGAAGGTCGCCCTTTTCAGGCGTATTAAGTGTCATCGTAAGGGAATCAGAATTTGCAAAATAAAAAATCAGATTTGAACCATATCCCTGCACAACTCCTACGTTCACACTGTTTTCGCCGCGCGTATACGTAACTTTTGTGTTTTCAGCCTCAAGATTTGACATAGAACCCAAATTGAGCATGTTCGTGGACACATTCAGAGCGATCGGATAGGAATCTCCGTTGCCGTTACCTACGCTGACTGAGGAAATAGTCATCGCAGCCGTTATTGGTGTCCCTTCAAACGACTTCCACTCACTTCCGTCATACACAAAAGAAACTTCTTCCTGCACAGATTCTCCTTCCACAATGGAAAAACCCGGTTTGATCGTGATAACACTACCAACCGGAAGTGTATTGATGTTCAGGTTTGAACCGCCGCTCGGACGAATAAAGAAACGCGCCACTGAACCATTCACACGACAATACCATATATCGCCCGCTTTTCCGTCCGGGAAAGTAAACGTAATGTAATTCCGGATATTCGTAGCCGTGTAATCCGCATCACCGAAATCAGTTTGGTTCGCAGAATCCGTATTCACAAAGAATATGGAATCCACATTGCTGTTTACGACGTCTTTTGTCGTAATGGATTTGATCGTCAACTCTGTGGCTGAGCCTTCATCTTCTGCTTTAACAGAGAAGGTCAGACACATGATCGCCGAAACTGCCATGCAGATTGCAAGAAGCAATACCAGCAATTTCTTAGTCCTGCTCATAAATTCTCCTCTCCTTAAATTTTTTTCTTTACTTACCGTACGCGTAACCGAATCTGCCGATCGGTGCACTGTCGCCGGTACAGTAATAGTCCATTATATCGAGATCTTTTTGTTTGCTTTCGCTGAAAGTCTGTTTCTGCACATTGTCGCTGACTTTGAACGAAAAAGAAACATCCTCGCCTGTCAGACCCAAAGCCGACAGCGCAATCTTATAAACGATCGTATTCCCGGACACATAGATCTCCGCCGATCCCGCATCCGTCCAGTTATAACCGCTTCCGCCGTATTTTTCGACGGACGTTACGCCGTTTTCGCCCGGTTTACGGTTTATAATGTAGTTAAAGCCTGCAAAAGAATTGGTCGTGTCGCCTGCGCCGATCAGAAGATTCATCCAGTTGGTATCCGTTCCGTTGTATTCCGTGATCGGATCTTTTGTGTCCACGCGGAAATATACATATTCCGAATCGTGCACAACTTTAATAGAAACAATATCGTTCCTGTTGGAATGATCGACGTACGTATGCGCTACGTTTGCGGCATTTTCGCCGTCCCGCGCCATTGCGTCGCCCGAGAAATCCGCATATTCGAGCAGAATGTTCTTCCAATCGTCCAGATTTTTTATGTCGATCGTTTTGGTTACCATCTTGTACTTGGTGCTCTCTCCCATTTTCAGCTTGCGCGTATTCGCCGCCAGCTGCATGTAGAATCCGTCCCCGTACTCGACGCCCATCTCGATATCGCGCGAATACTCTGCGTTGTAATCGTCCACGAACCACACATCTTTGCCCGTGTAGCCGCTTGTGCTGTTTCCGCCGCCGGGTTTGCCCGTAACCGACTTGATCGCAGTCCATTCGTTCCAGCCCGTAACGAACACGTTCTTGACCATGCCCGCTTTGTCATAGGCGAATGCCTGCTCCCACTGCCAGTTGAAATTCGCACCCTGCCGCCAGTCCTCTTCTACCGTGGACCCGTTGTAGCCGCGCGAAGAATTGGGGAGCTGATCGGAAAAGAATACGCTCGATTCCGAATGCTGCGCCACGCTTACCGACGCATTTCCGTTCTGATGCGGCGCGGGAGATCCCCACTGCATCCAGGGGAAACCCTTAGTATCGTCCACTTTGGACGACGAAGGCCACTGCGATTCATAGAAATTATAATAGCTGTACAAAGGATCGCTTGTCGGCAGGACCGTTGCCGCACCGGATGAGAGCGACTGGTCCGTCGAGCCGATGTTCGCGGACGAAATGCCGACGATCACCGGACGGGTGTCCCCGTCAAAGCGGAACCAGAGGCTGTCGTACTGCCCCGATACATAGAACGCATTGTAGATCCTGCGCACCGTGTCCGCCGAAGAAGAATTCGTGTAGAAAGAAACTTTCGGCACGTTCCAGCCCTGATCGGCATACTTTTGCAGTGTTTCCAGAATCAACTTCACGACATCCTCGTAAATGAGCGTGTTCGTGCAGTCAAACATGATGTAATCGATGCCCGCCATCGTCAGAAGTTCCACATGGCGGTTGATCACCCAGGGATCGCGCATGGAATAGTATCCGTAGAGCGGCTCGCTCGCAAAGTGGAATTGACCCGTCGGGCTCTGCCCCGTCTCATCGTTGGTATCATACAGCGGCGAATCGTCGCCCAGCTTTTCCAGTTTGTTCACATCGTAGATGCCCGTCATGCTCTGCGAACCCAGCCACAGGAAATAAAACAGGCCTACGTATTTCTTATCCGCATTCGTGGGATCGCGTACTTCCACCGTTCTGCCGTAATCGTCCGTAGCCACCAGGTTCGCCACACTGTATTCCTGCGACGTAAGACCGCGCGTATCGTACTTCAAATCTGTTTCTCCGTCTCCGCCGTTCCCGCCGCGCGCACAGCCGCACAACAATGCAGCCGATAACGCGCATACGGTAAACATCTTTAAAAATTTTTTCCCTTTCATCCGATGCTCCTAACCTTTCAGACCGTCCATCGCAACCCCTTCGATCAGCTGCTTCTGGAATATAAAGAACAGTACCGCCGGCACAAGGCTCATGATAACGCCTGCCGCCATACGGATGTGAACCATATCGTTCCCCGTTGCGCCGTTCTGCAAAAGATAGAACACTTTATATGCGAGCGTCGCAGGGAAGCTGTCGTCCAAACGCCAGACCAACGGGCCATAGTAATCGCCCCAGTTCGACGTGAACACGTTGATCATGATATAAATCAGGATGGGCTTACAGAGCGGAAGCCCGATAAAGAAGTATCTGCGCAAAGATCCTGCGCCGTCGATCTTCGCCGCATCGTCGATATCCTTCGGGATGCTCTGCAAAAACGAACGCGCAAGGAATATGTAGATCGCACCGCCGCCCGTAATGTTCGGGATCGTCAGCGGATACAGCGTATTCAGCCAGCCGATCTTCGAATACAGGACATACAGCGGAACCTGCGTAACCACGCTCGGAAGCATCAGCGTCGAGAGCATGAACGCAAAAATAATGTTTTTACCGATAAATTTGCAGCGCGCAAACCCGAACGCCACAAACGTAGCCGAAAGCGGAACTGCGATCAGGTTGAAAATGATCACCAGCATCGTGTGCCCGAACGCAGCAAGATATCCGCTGTCCTGCAGGATCTGGGCATAGTTCGAAAACTGCGGAACCGCCGGGAAAAGCTTGAACGTGGACGAAATAACTTCTTCCTGCGTCATCAGGCTCTTCATGACCATGTAAAAATACGGAAACACCAGGATCAGCGCAATAATGATCATCAAAATGTGCATCAGCACTTTAAATACGATCTCGCTGCGCTTGACTTTGATATTGATATCCAGAGATGAATTTTTTATCGCTTGCATCGTCAGTCCTCCCTGTATATCCTCGAACGGGCAAAGAACAAGAGCAGAGTCAGGATGCCGATAAAGATCAGCAGGAACCACGACAGCGCGCTCGCATAGCCGTATTTGCTGTTCACGAACGCTTCGTTATAGATCAGAACCGCAAACATGTACAGCGAATTGCGGTACCCTTGTCCGTTGTACGCATAGGTGAGCGTACCGTTGTACTGCAGCGTTCCGATCAGCATCGTTACGACGTTGAAGAATATCATCGGGAAGCTCATCGGGATCGTAACATGCAGGAAGCGCTGGATCTTGCCCGCGCCGTCGATCTTCGCCGCTTCGTAAAGCTGTGCGGGGATCGCTTTGAACGCCGAAAGCCACAAGATCATGCCGCCGCCGATGCTCCACATATTCATCAGGAAAATGGAACTGATCGCCGTCCATGAACTTTCGCTTTCAAAAAACTGACTGTGCAGACCGAACAGCCCCAGAAACTGGTTGAATACGCCGTTCGTCGCAAAAATATCCTTCCACAAAAGACCGGATACCACTCCAGGTATCACGCAGGGAAGATAATAGATCACACGGAACACGCCTACGGTCTTGTAAGGAAGATTGACCAGCGTTGCCAGCAAATAGCTGGATACCAACACGATCGGCACACTTACAAACGCATAGAAAACCGTGTTGCCGAGAACTTTCCAGAAAACCGGATCGGTCGCAAACATATAACGGAAATTGCCCAGCCCTACCGGATAGTAGTAGATGGCGCCCGTATAGTTAAAGAAAGACCAGATCAGCGACTGTATCATCGGATAAAGCGTAAAGATGGCAAGACCGATGACCAAAGGAGCCACAAACATCCAGCCTTCCCGGTTTTCTTTCCAGATCTGCTTGATTTTACCGGAGCGCGGCGACGGCTTTTTCGCCGCACTCTCGGTTACATTCTTTTCTTCCGCCTCAGACGATGCTGTTGAATACATCTTGCACTTCCCCTTTGAACAGGTTGTATGCGGTGTCTGCCGTTTCCTTCAAAGCATACGCACCGACATACGTATTCATCGCATTCACGATCCCGCTCGTGAATTCGGCCTTGGTGTCTGCCAGGAACGGAAGTCCCATTTTATAGTCCGCTCCCCATACATACGCTTCCATGTTGAAGGAAGCACTGTACTGTTTGTGCCAGTTCGCTTCCGCATTGTCGATGGAAAGATCGCTGCGGATGGAAGGCAGAGTCAGTCCGCCGTCCGAAGCCACTTTCTGCTGTCCGTCATAGCTCATCAGATACGCAAGGAATGCCGCCGAAGCATCCAATTTCGTCTGGTCCGACGCGGTCGCCTTGTTCATGGCATATCCTGCAAATCCGTTGCCGATCACGGAGCTTTCACCGTTGATCAGAGGGAAAGATACTACATCAAATTTGGATTCTTTGGTCGCCTGATTGACCAGCGACGCTTTATTATACAGCTTGTCGATCGCCGTCGACTGGAAATACAAAGCGCCTGTTCCGCTTTCAAAACTCGACTGGCTGGAATTTTCACCCGCCACATATTTGTTGTCGACAAGATTCTTTATAAATGCCACGATCTCGTCGCTCTTCTCTTTCGTCAGAGCAAATTCACCGTTCTCGTTCAGCACTTCGCCGCCCAGGCTCTTGATGATCGGGTATGCCACCGATTCCCAAGTCAGGTTCGCGTCTACGGGGTAAAATTCCTTGTTATTAAAATCCGGATCGCTCGTCGTATCGTAGAAATTACGCACAGATTCGCAGATCGTGAGGAAGTCATTCCATGTCCAGCCGTCCTCGATCAACGACATGTCCGCGCCCGCTTTCTGCAGGATCTCTTTATTGTAGAAGCATACCACCGAGTCGATCGAACGGGGGATCGCATACCGATTCTCGCCGACCACGCCCATTTCTTTAAAATCCGAAGAAAAATCGGTTTCATAATTGAACACGCCCGCCTGCGTTCCCTGCTCTATATACTGATTCAGATTGAGCGAAATGCCGTTGCTGATCAGGAAATAGTAGTTGGACGAGTTCGTCCAAACGATGTCCGCCAGGATCCCTGCCTGCGACTGCTGGAATACGACCGTGTTGTAACGATCGATCGTCAGCGTGTTGATCTGTACATCGATCAGCGGATACTTTTGGTTGAATCCCGCGATCAGCGCGTTCATGATCTTGCGCTCGTATTCGTCGTCGGGGATCAGCACTTTGATCGTTGTCTTCGTGCTTGCAGGAAGATCAAAATTTATGGTATATTTCACTTCTTCGGTTGCATCTCCGGGACGCTTGTACGAGCATCCGACTGCCGCAACCACCATTACCAATGCCAAGAGCAAACAAGGGATCACCTTCAAAAATCTTTTCATTGTCTTCTCCTTTATCTTTTTCCGCTGCCGCGGATTTTTCTGTTAATTTGGCAGTCAGTGCGCCAGCACTGACTTTTTACTTGGAAAGTAAAAACTTTTTTGTTTTCAGACCGTTTTGTAATCGCAGATCGCCGTCATGATGTTCATCGCATATACGCGGTGCAGGAAATCGTTCGGGTGATTGACGTTGCTCGAAGAAATTTCGCAATATCTCTTGATCTGCAGGAAATTCTTGCCTACCGTCTGCATGTTGATGTATTTCACACTGCCGTCGTCGTATTTCTGCGAAAGCTCTTCCAGCTTCCTGCCGTAATTGTCGAACAGTCCCGCCTCCTTCTCATACAGAGGATTGCAAGGGAAAGAATTCACAAGAATGATGTCGCAATTCGGATTCGCCGAGCGCACTTTGAGCATAATGTTCTCAATATTCGACTGGTATTTTACCGCCGAAACGGGAGGATCCGCCGTCGCGTCGTTCATGCCGTATGCGATCACGCACAGATCGGGTTTCGCGTCCAGCACACGGTTCAGACTCAGCAAGCCTTCTCCTGTCAGGGGCCATTCGCTCTTCGTGCCGCCCTTCGCACCGCTCGTGTATGTAACGTTCACGCCGTAAACCCTTTCGATCTCCGCACAAACCTGCTTCGCATAGCAGGGAGTGTTCGGCTCCACGTGCAGGTTGTCTCCCGTGGATGAGCTTCCGTCCGTGATGCTGTCGCCGATAAACGCTACGCTCACGTCCTCGCCCGCCGCCAGCTTGCTGCGGAAATTCATCAGCATCGTCCCGTCAAAGGTGTTGAACAATCCTTCCGGGAGTTCGCTGATATCGTACGCATACGTGATCGAAAGATACCTTCCATAGAACAGGCTGCTCTCGGTGTAAACATACGCGCTCGCATCGCCCGGCTGTCCGCCCCAGACCGTGTATTTACTCACGGAATCGGGTGCCGTGCTGTATTCGTATCCTTCCGGAATGTCCACGCCGTGCTCGGCATTTTCGGAAAGAAGTTCGATCGAAGAACCTTCCGGAATGACCAGCCGCTTGTTTTCTTTATCCACCACATAGTCTTTTCCCTCTTCATACGTTACGGAAAGTTTCTGGTCCATCACCGAAACCACCGTCAAAGGCGTATACAGAAGGTTTGCATAGGCGTCCCCGTTGTCGTAAAGGATCGGCAACGCCAGTTCGTTGTAAATGACGTTTCCGAGCCAATAGGGCTTTGTCATCGAGCTTTCATACGTTTCCTTCACATATTGCAGACTCATATAGTCGGCATTGTAGAAAGGAAAATCCGCAATGTTCGGCTTCGTTTTATCGCCGTCATCCGATTGTATCGGCTCTCTGGCGCAGCCGGCGCCGAGAACACATACCGCCGCAAAGGCCAACATACATGCAAATATTCGAATCAGTTTCTTTTTCAATTTGCTTTCCTCCAAACAGTAAACAGGATACCCGCCAAAAGCAACACTCCGGAAACAGCAAGCGCAGAAGAAACAGCGACGCTGCTGCATCCGCCCGCACTTTCGTCCGCACTTCCGCCCTCCTCAATACGGAATGTTACACTTTGGCTGACCAGCCCGATTTCGCCTTCTCTGCGGCACACCAGCACCGCTTCGGTATTCTTATCATTCAAATAGATCACTTTCGCCGGAACGGTCGTCGATTCACCCTTGTAAGTGATCGCAGGGATCTCGATCGTGTCGCCGTTCTGAGGCAATGCTTCTACGGAAATTACCTGTCCGATCTGCAATTTTTCTATTTTATCGGAAGCATACCGCGGATCGTCCGTCGTAATGCCCGTTACCCCGTAACGGAACGCTTCCGTCATAGAATTCAAATCATATGTCCACATCCACAGCGAATACCCTCTGTCCGCAAACGTACGGAACACGTCCAGGTATGCACTGCTCGTCGTTGTGCCGTTACCGTATTTGGTGCGGATGTTCGTCGCTTTCAGGCTGCTGTCGATATTGAACGCCATATCGATGCCCGCACCGCGCGTTTTAGCCGCCGTCAGAGCCGTATCGCCGTCCGTGAGATACTGCAGCAGCGATACCGACGTATTCGGCAAAAGCTCCCGCGCAAGATCCAGCTGGGTCTCATAGAACGAGATCAGCACAATGCGGTCCGTCATGTCGTATTGACGCACTTTCGCCGCAAACAAAGGCACGAGATCTGCTTCCTTGCCTTTGAGCTCGATCACCATCACCAGTTCATCGTTCCCCGAAGACAGCACCGCGTCGAATACCTCTTCCAGCGTCGGAACTTTGCAGCCGTTCGCATTCGGAAGATCGATCGACTTGATCTCATCCAGCGTGAGCGAATTCACGTTCACGTTCTGACCGTTGTACGATATCTGATCGTTGTGGAATACCACGACCTGACCGTCTTTTGTCAGGCGGATGTCGATCTCGACATGCGTCGCCCCGATCTTCGCCGCTTCCGCTACCGCTTCCGCGCTGTTTTCCAGGTACAGCATGTGATCGCCCTTGTGCGCCGCCACAAACGGCGTGCGCGTGATCACCATCGGATATCCGTCCGCATCTGTATCCGAAGCCGCCGCGATTTTCACGAACAGATCCCGCACTGTCTGCACGTCCGACGTGATAATCCCGTAGGCTCCCGAACCGATCGCGTCCGAAACCTGCGCCGCGCTTCCGTCCGTCTCGACCCACACGCTCTTGAAACGTGCCTGCAGATAGCGCACATTGTCCACGCTCGCGTCCGCGTGCGAAAGAACAAGGACCTGGATCCCCAGTACGTTCGCCGTCTTGAGCTCCTCAAGGCATTTCTGCGTCGTAGAAGCCGATGCGGGCGCATAGAACAGATCCGCTCCGCTCACCGCCGAAGAAGCAGCATTCAGCACCGTGATGTCCGAAGAAAGCACACCCGGGTTTTTGATCCCCTTTTCTTTTGCAAAGTCCGCATACAGGGCAAGCGCGGTATCGTCCGAAACCTCCGCAATCACGGAAGCCCCTTTCGGCAGCTTCGCATACGCCTCTTCCAGCGTGCACAGAACTTTTCCCCGCGCGTCTTTCACGCTGAGCACTTCGTCCTGCACCCCCAGCAAAAACTTGACGGAAGATACTCCTGTAGTCTCCTGCATCGAATCCAGAACACTTTCGGTCTCTCCTTCCAATATCACTGTCGGCTGACCATACAGCAACGAAACATTTTCGGTCTCCGCTTTCGGCTGTAAACCAAGGAAAGGAATCCCTCCCAGCACCAACGCCAAAACCGCTCCCAAAAGCACGGGCAGCTTTTTCATACAGTTTTCTCCTTTACACTTTTCCTTATGGCTCTATTATAACGCCTTATCTATTTCATAACAATGAATTATTTTATGGAAAACTTGAACTTTTTTATGATTTTTACTGGAAAATATACCTATTTATAACATTTATTTAAGAATATATGAACGATAACCTAAAAAGATAACCTTTTTGAAAATTTGACAATGCCGACCCGTTATTATATAATAGTGTTAGGATTTGAAAATTTGGCCGGAGGTCTGTCATGAACGAAAACATCAACCCCTTCGAAAGCATAAAGCCGAAAATCATGGAAGCCGGATGCGACAGCGTGGACAGTTCCTGGCACCGTTTTGTCGCCTTTTTTCCGTATTACAGGATCTACTACATTGTCAGCGGGCATGCGGTCATCTTTTTAGAAAACAATAAAAAACTTGAGCTTGTCCCCGGGAATCTTTATTTCATCCCGGCTTTTTCCCTGTTCGACGCGCATTGCGACCAGATCTTAAAACATTACTGGATCCATTTTAACCTGGACATCACCACCGCCAGCTATCTTTCTGTTTTCCAGATAAAAAACATTGTCCCCGCCCTGCCCACCGACGAGCCCATCATGGACCTGCTCACAAAGCTTGTACAAAAGCCCGACGAACGGAAAGGGATCTCCGACTGGCTCGCCTGCGAAGGACTCCTGCGCTTTCTCATTTCCAAATTTCTGCCGGAAAACAGCGACGACGTCTATGCCAGTTCCGCGCGGTTTGTGCCCGTTCTCAAATACATCGACGACAACATCCAAAATACCATCACCAACGCCCAGCTGAGTGAACTCATGTACCTGAGCACGACCTATTTCAGCAGTCTGTTTACAAAGCAATTCAGAATTTCGCCCCAACAGTACATCCTGCAAAAACGGCTGAATATGGCGATCTCCATGCTCTTCGAGAGCAACCGCAGCGTGCGCGAGATCTCTTATGCCTGCGGCTTTGAGAGCGAAAATTACTTTAACCGACAATTTCGGAAGCTGACCGGCATGCCGCCCGGAAAATACAGAAAAATTTCTCAGATGCTCAATCTTCCGCGCCGCTGAAAAATCGCCGCCGTATGCAAAACATTGCGCACCGCGGCCTTCCATGTTTTGATACGAAAACAGGCCTCTCTGCATGCAAAGGTCTGAATGCCCTGCTTTACCGCGCACAAAAAAGGCGCTGTCCTTCGCAAACAAAATTGCGCAGGACAGCGCCTTTGCCTTCATCACGGTATGTGCCTCCGCACGCTTTTTGCGTGCGGAGGCATTTTTCATGATTCTTTTTCCGCCAAAATACATTCGATCTTTTCCAGACCGAACGGGAACGTCTTGTACGCCGGATCGAACCATTCGCTCTTTCCGTCTTTCCAGCTCATGCTCATCGTAAAGCTGAACGGCGAAACGCCGTCTTTTTCGTTTGCCTTCAGGTGGAACGGTCCGAACATGTTGCGCAGGCTCGCCGTTATTTTCAACGCGATCTTGTTCGTTCCCTTCTTCAGTTCCACTTCCGTGCAGTCGTTGAGCGCGCAGGAATATTCCTTCCCGTTCACCGTGAAATGTACCGTCATGTAGCTGCCCGTAAAGCGCAGGCACGCACGGCCGCCCTCTAGCGACTCGATCTCCGCCGCATATTCCGCATCGCCCGCAAAGAATTTATAACCGTCTTTATCGATACCTTTCACGGACGGCGTGTGCGTGCAGGCCGCCAGACGGCGCTGTGCATCCACTTCGAATTTTCCGCGCAGATACACGGGATAAATATATGTATCGTATACAAGGCAGTTGCGCACGCTTTCCGTCGCTTCCGGATCAAAAAGCGCAAAACGTACCCCCGGATCCTGGTAGAAATCCACAGAATAGATGAACTCGTTCTCCCCTTCGCGGATGAGATCGGAGATGTCTGCTTCTTCAAACAGCATATCAAACGAGCTCTGCCCGAAAGAAAGCTCTTTTCCGTTCAAGAGGAATTCTGCGCCTCTGTCTTTTTCGCGCATCAGGCGTACGGGAACTTTGTCTTTGACCGTGAACGTATACCGCACATACAGCTTGCCGCGGTAATCTTTACGGATCAGATCTTCCGTTACTTCACTGAAATAGCGCGGCTCCCCGAACGTCTTGCCGTCCGTCGACACGTTGACGAAATCCAGCGTCAGATTGTTCTCCCCGATCTTCACGAAACGGAACCGATCGGTAATGTCCTCTGTCTTTCCCGCCGCAAATACGCTCTTTTCCGCGTTCCTGCCCAGCAGCAGCACCGCACTGCCTTCCGGAGCAAGTTCCAGCGTTCCGTCGATCTTTTCTTCGCGCAGCGTAACCGGATCCAGCTTCGTAAATTTCTCCGCCAGCGTGATTTGCGATGCCTTTTCGCTTTCGTTGAACAGATACAGCATCGTGAAATTCTTACCCTTGCGGTATGTGTACTCCACCGGCACGCTCGCTTCGAATTTCACCGCACCGTCCGCCGCAATTTCGTCCAGCGTCGCGTTCTGCCGCAAAAACGAATAATCGTCGCGCTTTCCGTCCGTATACTGCGGAACTCCGTCGTAGAGGCAGACTTTCCCGCCCTGCGACGCGTATTCTTCCAGTACCTTCTTCGTCGACGCGTACAGGTTGGATATGTACGGAACGATCACATACTTATACTGCATCCTGCCCAGCACGATTTCCCCGTCCTGCGCACGCCCGTGCCGCTTGAGAAGCGATTCGTCCGCCAGATGATAGGCGATCCCTTTCTCCTTGAGGATCGACTGCAATTCCATCAGACGTATATCATAAATCCGCGCAGCCTCTTCGTCGTTGCGCTTATATTTGAGATACACGCTCGAAAGAGGGCTGATCACCAATGCGTTGACTTGCTCGTCGCTGTTGGAAAGCAGATACCCCAAATGGGTGAAATAGTCGTTGAAATCCGCGAAATCATCCCGCCACGGCATGTGCTCCGAAAAGCAAGGCGGATGATCGTACTTGCCCTGTTCCGCAAGAGAGTAGGAATACAAGTGATGACACATCATCGTAACGCCGCGAACAAATTGACCGTCGCCGATCGCACGCAGGCGCCGCGGCGGCGCATCGTATCCGCTGCAGCCGAATGTTTCGGTCAGAGCCTGACGCTTACCGAGCTGCTCGCGTGCACTTCCCAACTGCTTCGCCGAAAGCCGTGCCGAAAAATTATCCGCCAGATCGTCGATCGCGGGGATCGTCTCGAACTCGTACGTCTCCGTAACGCCCGCGCCGCCCCACATCTGAGTAAACAGCCAGCTTTCTTCCACGCTGTGCCCCGTAAAAGCGCAGCCGTGCCCTTCGCACCAGTCATACAGCCTCTTGTAATAATTGCGGACGTATGCGCCATGGATCAGCTTATAATAACGTTCGCGGAATTCAAAATCCGCTTCGCCGTCGAAAAACAGATGGATCAGCCCGTCGCGCAGATCTTCTCCGTACAGCGCTTTGTATTCGTCGTCCAAAACCACCGAATACGGCGTCGCATACCGATAATACTGCGGCTCGTCCGTGAAAAATCCCGCAAATTCTTTGCCGAACCTGTCCGCGAAACGTTCGTAATACTTCTCATACGTCATTGCGATGAACTGATCCATCACGGCAGGATTGAGTATGTCCGTATTCGCAGGCGAATAGTTCAGCCGCACCGCGTAAACTTTCTGCCCCTTCGCCTCTTCCGCCGAACGGATGCGCTCGAAACCGCTCTCTTTGGACACAAAACATGCCATCGCCTCGCCGTCAAAACCTTCTTCCAATGTCAGATATGTAGCCAGGTTCTTTTTGTCTTTTAAAAGTTCCCCGCCGACAAATCCGCTCGGCCAGCCGTTTTCGTCGTATACCCACGCGCGCATGTTCAGCTCTTTCGCCTTGTCTAGGCACGCCTCTATGCACGCGAACCACTTCTCGCCCAGATACGGCGTTTTCAGCCCTGTCCGCGCATGCATGATAAATCCGCCCAGATGGCGCTTTTTCATCGCTTCGATCTGCTTTAAAAGCTCCGGGATCTCCAGTTCGTTGTTCCAACTCCAGAACGGGATCCCCGCATAATCCCTCAGATCCGCATTTTTCAATTCTTCAATGATGTCTTTCATTCCGCACCTTTTTATTCTTTCTTCGCTTTCCTTCGCCTTCGGACAGGTCTTTGCGAAACCTTTCGCTCAACGCCCTGCCCTGCGATCGCCATCCCGACGCTGTCTGCAGCATTTCGGATAAAAACGCCGCGGAGCGCCGCTTTCTTGCGGCGCTTCGCGGCGGCTTACTCCGTGTTTTCCGCCGCGAAAAACAAATCCGCTTTCCGTTGCGAAACTCATCAGATGTTATCAGGCTTATCTTCCAGTTTCAAATCGTAATCGCCGAGCTTCTTCACTTTAAAGCCGTTCTTTTTGTATTCTTCATAGTTGAACGCTTCCAGTTCGTCGATCGCAAGCTTGTGGAATTCATAGAAATTGTGCCACCATTCGTAGCCCGAACCCAGATGCGCGTTCAAATACGCGTCCACGATATCCTTTGCCATCTGCGGCGCGACATAGAACGCACCCATCGCAAGAACGTTGACGCCGTTGCCCGTGATCGCGCGCAATGCCGCCGGAACGCTTTCTACCACGCCTGCATGCACGTGCGGGCATTTGCTTGCCGCAATATGGATCCCCATGCCCGTGCCGCAGAAGATCAGCGCACGTTCAAACTCGCCTTCCGCGATCATGCTGCCGACGCGCAGCCCGACGCGATGGAACATCAGATCGGTATCCTTCGGATCGCTGTCCTTTTTCACGCCGACGTCCGTTACCTTCCAACCCTTCGACGTCAGATATTCCACAACCACTTCTTTCAAAGGAAATCCGGCAAAATCTGCTCCGACCAGAATCTCTTTGTCTGCAATTTTTTTCATTTTTTTCTGCTCCTTTTTTTTATTTTTATCAACAAAGGGCGCCGCGTTTGCATGCGCTCACGCTCAGCCCTGCGTTTCCCGTTTTTGTTTTGTTCTTGCGGCGTTCATCCTTTCCGCCTATAAAAATCCGTACTGCCCCGCGCAATGAATTTCGCATGCAGATCGGTATCTTCCTCCGCGCCGAGCCCCGCAATATAATTAATATACAGCCGCGCTTCTTTCTCTGTATCCGTTGCCACCGTCGACAATCCCGGATCAAAAGCTTCCGCCAGCCGAATATTGTCAAAACCTACGACCGCCGCATCCTCCGGCACCCGCTTGCCCGCCTTTTTCCATGCGTTCATGAATCCCAGAGCCATCATGTCGTTGATACAAAACACTGCGTCAATTTTTCTGCCTTCTTTGATCAGCTTTTTTGCCGCGTCCTGCCCGACGTCATAAGCGTCCTTCCGCGGATATTCTCCGTACAGGATGTCCTCCGGCAACGGCGCTCTTCCGTGCTCCGCCATGTATTTTCTGAAAAACGGAATGCGCTGATCGTTCACGGCGAAATCTTCCGTAACCCCCGCTATAAACAAAACTTTCTCCGCACCGCGCGAAAAAAGCAGTTTGAGCGCTTCCCTGATCGCTCCGTCATACGAGAGCGACATCCGAAAATCCGTCTTGCCGTCATCCGCACGGATCAGTTTCGCCCCGATCTCCCGCAAGTATGCCTTGTACCGCCCCGGAAACGGCGACGAGTAATTCACGACCCCGGCTACCCGGTTTGAAATCACTTCTTCCAGCACCCCCGGCATCTCCTCTCCGTATGCCTTGAATACCGAAATCACGTAATTGTATTTTTTCGCTTCCTTGATCATCGCTTCCACAACCTGCAGATAATACGGATTGGAAAGCTCAGGCACTATGATCGCAATTCTGTTGCTCTTGCGGCTGACCAGACCCGATGCAATCCGATTGGGGATATATCCCGTCTCGTCGATCACCTTCTGCACCCGCCTGCGCGTCTCTTCCGATACGTATCCCTTCCCGCTCACAACGCGCGTTACCGTCATGGAAGATACTCCCGCAAGCCTGGCTACCTCTTTCCTGTCAACCATTTTGCCGCTCTTTCACCCCCCTGCCGTTCTTTACGTTGGCTCTGTGTATGTTCACGAGAACATAATAACACCGGATCGCCCGGATGTCAATCTTTTTTTCAAAATTTTCTTCAAAGAAACCGATCCTTTCAAAGTCCTGCTTCTCTTTCCGCCGCAGATTTCCTCTACGGGACCAAGTTATCTTTTCCCCGACGGGCGCACGCCCGTTCTGCCCGATTTCAGTCCGGGTAAATCAACTCTTGACGTCGGAAAAGGCGAGGGGGCCGCGCATGTTTGCGCGGCCCCCTCGCCCTTTAATTTTTCTTTTCAAAAAGTGCCGCATCGCAATTTTGCGATGCGGCACTTTTTCCGTTGCATTTGCGCCGTTACCGGCAAACCTTTGTTATGCCGTCGGCAATGCAGGATATTTGTCCGCTTCGTCTTTGTTCGTGAAATACCAGCCGCGCATATTCCCGTACAGCCGCGCGCCGTACGTTGTCTTCACTGCGCTTGCCCCTTCCGTTTCATTGTAAGAAATGATCAGTTTACATCTATAGGAATTTTCAGTGAAATCAGCCGCCTTTTCACAATACATGACTGCCGAAAAGAAATCGCCCGGTTGGCCGACTGCCTTGATCAGTTGCAACGAATCGCTTTGCATCGCCCGGCAATTTTCCACATATATGGTTCCGTCAAATGCACGATATCCCAACATCTGGCCGCCCGTCTGCTTATCGTCCCCCGTTACTACAATATTGCCGTAGTTTGCGCAGCCGATAAAGCGAATCGACACATCGCCATAACCGGCATAAACATGGCCGCAAATTCCGCTCGGATAATCTTTGGCGGTAACAGTACCGTAATTTACACAGTTTTCGATTTTCTGATTATCGGTCGGAGAGCTATCTACCGTCTTATCAGTCGGATCATAGCTGTAAGCCGCCGCAAAAGCGCCGACTATGTCGCCCGCACGCACGCTCGAACCCTGCGACGTTGCCGTTACGTCCGCATAGTTCGTGCAGCCGCGTATCGTGATCCCCTGTCTGGGTGCCAACTCGATCGCGCCCACGATCGCGCCGACTTTCGACTGGCCTGTAACGGTGGAAGTATCCCCTTCCTCCGCAGATCCGACCGTGCAATTTTCAATGAGAATGTCGGCCGCATGCGCTGACGTTACATCTTCTTGCCCGTTGACCAAACCGATCAGGCCGCCCATTTCGACACCCGAATCACTCATGTCGATATGTACATTTTCCAAAGTGATGTTCTTTACCGTTCCGCCCGACATAACGCCGATAAAGCCGTAAGGAACACCGATCTGTCCCGAAGAAAGTTTCATTGCGTTGGACATCGAAGCGGTATACCCCGTCGAGTCGATGCCGCTGATGACCGTCTTGCCCGTTTCGCTGACCTGTCCTTCCACCGTTCCCGCAAACGGAGCATTGATCGAATCGCCGATGGGGATCCAGATCATGCTGCCGAGATTGATCTCATCCGCAGGAAGAGAGATCGTAACGTTTTCCAACGGCATGGGGTCTTCAAACGTGCCGTTGACGATTGCCGCAACCGTAGAAAGCTCTTCGATGATCTGCGTTTCCGCCTCTCCGTTCTGTCCGATTTTTATGGTGAGAGGGTTGCTGTCCGAAGCCTCCGTCAAAGCCGCCTGATTACCGCTCGCGTCCACAACGACCGAACTTTTTCCCGTCAGATATTGATTGACCGTTTCGGCATCTGTACCGACTTCGATCAGATACAGGGACTGGAACGCAAGATTCGGCCCGATATCGTCCGCCGTAACCTTCACGTCTTCATAACCTGCAGGATATTCGATTTTGTACTCCACACCGGCATCGGTCGACGTGATGCGCAAAAGCAGGATCCTGTTGGTATCTTTATGCCAGACAAACACACAGTCTTCCGATAACGGCTTATAGTTTTCAAAACTGTATCCGTTCTCCTCCATACGCAGCATCGCGTCAAGCACACTGTTCGGCTTGCCGTTGAGGATCTCATCGGCAGAAAGCGCCGTATTCATATCCCGCACCGAAGCCTGATCCGCAGACATATTCGCCTTGGATATCAGACTGGTAAATGTCGGAATCAGCACCGCTGCCAGAATCGCGATTACAGCGATCACGATCACAAGCTCCGTGATCGTAAAAGCCTTCTTCAGCTTCTTTACCATCTTTTTTCTCTCCCTTTTTATTTTTCCTGTAATAGACTTTTCTTCTGCGTACGAGAATACCGGGATCTCTTTTCAGAAAAATCTTTCCGCGCCTATACTCAGCTCTATCGGATGATGGATGAGACACAAAAGATCTTTGTTATCGGAATGATCGTCGGCTATCTGCGCGATAAGGGCGTTGACGTAAAGATCTCCTACTAAAAGCTGCTTTTGGATCAATGTTATACTCTCTGAAAAACGGAGGGTTTTACTTTGGACGAATTGCAGGAATATTTCAACAACATTTTGGCACATCTGGATGCTATGGCAAAACGTACCATTTTTATGATGGGCGTTGAGTACGGAAAACAAAAAAGTCGAGAACAAGAGTCAAATTTCAGCGGCGGTTTTTCCACAGAGGAGAAAACCGAAACTATGTTAATAAATTTATCCGGAGTATCCATCAACTCAAAACCGCGCGCGGATGGTCGCTATCAGGGCTATGCCATGCGCGACGGCGAAAAAAAATACTTCTACGGGACCCCCCCGAAGAAGTACGAGACAAGATCCAAAAGTACCTTAAAAGCGCACCTGCCCCGAATCAGACAAAAATTTTCTTGCAATTTGTTGAGGGCAGATCTCTTTCCCTTCTGTTCCGATTTCTTCTGGCAACCGGACTGCGCATCGGCGAAGCGCTGGCGTTGACGCCGAATGACATCGATGACGAAGAGCGCACTGTAAAGGTAAACAAGAATATCGTTTTTTTGGAAAACGGAGAAGTGCTGACGCAACGACCTAAAACTCAGGCAGCCGTTCGCACCGTTCCTCTTGCAGATAGCCTGTATATGGAACTTTGTTCTATCAAAACGGACAGGATCTTCCCATATACTTACAATTATGTGCGAAAATTCATTTCCGGGATCTCAAAGAGAGTCGGCTTCCCCGTTACCGTTCACACGTTGCGGCACACATATGCGGACCGTCTGGAAGAGGCGGGGATCCCGCCGAAAATAAAACAATACCTGCTCGGCCATGCAGATCTTGACACTACACAAAACGTCTATACAGATACGCAGGCCCATTATATACAGGCCTTTTTGCCGCAGATCCGCGGGATATTTGACACCAAATAACGCAGCTTCTGACACTAAAACTGACACATTCTACCGTCTTTTTCCAAGAAAAATACCAAAAAGGCAAAAAAATAACCCACAACATATAGCAGTTTATTTTTTAACATACTATATGTTGTGGGTTTGGTGGACAGAAACCATACAAATCCGAACCCCTTTTACAGTTTTTCGGAAAAATGGTTCTGCGCTATCGTTGATCTGCCTGAAAAACTGTAAAGGCGCTCATTCTTCGTCGATTTCGGTTGTCAGAGCATTCTTTATGAAAAAAGATATCCCTCCCTTCTACGGGGCTCTTTTTTATTGCCGCAAGAACTCTCTTGTTGATTTTGTTCCGATCGGTACAGTTTTTTTTAAAAGGCGTGTTCATAAAATAATTTCCAAGCCAAGGCGGGGCGCGGCTTTATTTTGCAAAACAAAGCCGCGCCCCGCCTTTTCCTGCCTGTCAGGTTTCCGTCTCTTCAAGAAATCTGCCCGTATAACCGTGCTCCGAAGCGTATTTACAGCATTCCAAGACGATCTCGCGAAACTTCGGAATATAATGGCTGTATTCGGGATAAAAGTACTGCTCATGAATCATAAATTCGAGGAACCCGCCACGATGCGCATCCTGCGCCGCTTTTTCAAGCTCCGTAACATTGGCCTTCGGCTGCGTCGCCAGATTCACTATGCGATCGATTTTCGCATACGTAACGTCGAAATCGCGGTCATACCAAAAGTCGTGCGCGCCGATATGCGCCACAAATTCCGTCGGGTAACAGTAAGATACGTGCGGCTGCCCTTCCCCATCGATATCGAAACACCCCGCAAGATACCGATAGCCGATCTGTCTAAGCGCGGCCACTCCTTGCGGCGTCAGGCCGCCGAAATGGATCGTAGTCTCGTGCGCCAACGTCCTTTCCCCCGCAAAACGCACGATCTCCTGATGCACGGCCAGACAGTCGGATGCAACGGTCTCTGCATCTGCGTCCCGATACGGAAAACTCGGATACTCTTTTCGGGAATGGAAAGACAGATTCAGCCAATCCGCGTTTTCTTCCCACTCTTTCCGGAATGTATCCGGCATCATAGTCAGATTAAAATACGGTGGATCGGGCGTGAATCCCTTAAGGTCCTTCGTTTCGTAAAAGAGGTTCAGATGTACCTTTGCACCGTACTTTTCATGCGCCTCACGATACAAGGCAAGATACGGATTTTCAAATACGGAGTGATATTCGCGTGCATGCTCTGCGATATCTTTCAAAAACAGAATGTTGTCGTCGGAAGATAATCTGTACCCCTTTTCCGCATGCCGCAAACGCTGCACCGAAATTTTCGCCGTATTTCCGCTGCCGCTGACCGCCTCCAGAACCGTCTCACCGAAACAAAGAGGAATTTCCGCAATAAATTCCTCCCCGTTTTTTTTCGCAGAAATCCCGTTAACGGTCATCTTTTCCGCATTGCTTTTCACCCTGACGGGAACAAGCAGCTTGTCCCCACTGATCTTTCCGTCGGCCGAATTCAGACAGTCGCCGTCAAGGGGAAACAAAAACGTAATTTCTCCTCTGCCGAAATAATCTCTCATCGCTTTTCCTCCGCTTTACAAGCGCACGTAAAATCCGACCCTCTTTCGCGGCACGAAGTCAGTTTAAGCAGCCAGCCCTTCCAGATAATCGGCCAATACCTTTGCCGCTGCGCGGTTGTCCTCGATGCGCGGATGATTTGCCGCAGATTTCGGAAGTTGCAGCACGCTCACGTTTCCGTCCGAAAACTCTGCCGCCACACTTTCCAGCGCAGCCATATTTTCCGTGATCATCATTCCGCCCGCAAGCACGATCTTCGTATCGCTGCCGTACACTTTTCGCAATTCTTGGCAAAAAACCTTCATTTCCTGCTTATAGCGCGCCTCGTCCTTATCGTACCAGTAATCGTTCGTTCCGATGTTGACGATGACGATGTCGGGAATGTACCGACTGAAATCCCATTCCGGATTTCCCGCCCCCGTCGCAAGAAAATCATTTTCCGAAAGGTATGTTTTGTTCCAATTGTCTTTCATTACGAACGGGCGCCCCCACGCCGAATAAATGCCGATCCCCGTGCGCGCCATCACGTTCAGCTCCGCATTCAGTTCGTTTGCGGCAAGCCAGGCATACGTCATGCACCCGTTTTGGATTTTATCGGCAGAATCGTCCGGTTCCTGCGGCGTGGTGCGCATGTTCTTATGCCCCGCCGTGATCGAATCGCCGTAAACTTCCAGTTTGAGAGCCCCGTACTTCGGACGGTCAAGAAAATACCCGTCCGTTTCCAGCGAAACAAACCCCAGTGAGGTCGTATATGCTTCGGTGATCTTGCATACACGGATCGTGTGTTCCCCTCTTTCCAGGTCTTCGGCAAGCACATATGTCTGCGTCGATTTGTTCCTGGTTAAATCCAGGACATGCTCCGCAGGCGAGGCTTCCCCGTCTGTAAGCACGCAGATCTGCGGCGTCTTATCCCCCGCCGAGACAATGCGCGCGATAAACCTCGTTCCGTAAAAATGCGCTTCGAATCCGCTCGCCGTATTGTAGCAATTTACCGCGCCCGCCGCCGTAAAAGTGCGTCCCAACCATTTTATCTCCGCCTCGGTACCGTCGAGCGTTTCATAGCGCGAAGGGTTCACAAAAACCGTGCACGTCGCAAAAATTTTTTCGTTCGCATCGTTTCGGGCGACGGCATTGGCCGTGATCGTCGCACTGCCCGGGGCGATCCCGCTGATCTTTCCGCTTTCCGTTATGGCGGCAACGTCCGGATCGGAAGAGACGTACGTCACGTTTTCGGCATTCGTAAGGGTTACATCCGCATAGACGCTCGACCCTACCCCAACGACGTATTCGGCTTTCCCGAACGCAACCGCCGCCTTTTCCGTCTCTCCGGGATTGCCTGCACAGCCCGTCAGAAACAGTATCGCAATGAGTACCATCGCTATCCGCTTTATCATATTCCGAACCTCCCTCTTCATACCCTGTCCGCAAAAACACCTATTTTTCTATCATACGGTTGATCTTCTTTCTCAAACAGATCAGCCACGCCGTATTCTTCGGATAATCGCTGAAATTCCTTGCGACGCCGTTTCGCTCCAAAAACGCGCACACATTTTCCCGTCCGAGCTTGTTCTCCAGCGCTTTCAGAGCCCTCATGTCCTGCAGACCCTGGTAAAATGCTTCCGCACGCATCGAACCGATCGCCCCGTCCTTCCCGGGATATACCGAAAACGCGTCGCCACTTTGGTATTTGCCCATGCAGTCCGTGACCGAAAAGGGATCGATCGGTACGCGGCTCAAAAAAGAATAATAAAAATTGTATCCCCAATGCAAAAATCCGTTCACACCGTTCAGATACAGCTGGATCCCCAATACCCGCGTTCTTTCCAACGGCATGGACAGAAAACGGTTGGATACAAAATTGTTGCGCTGCGACGTGCAATAATATACAAAATATCCGTCGGCTCCTTTCTGAATAAACTCATCCGTCGCGTCAAGGGCGACAAACGGACGGTCCACGACCTTCTCTTCATAATATTCATAGCGCGACAGCGCGTCCGTAAATTTTGCATCGGGAAGGTATTTGCGCAAAAGGCCGACGCACTCCTTATAATGGCCGAATGCCGCGGCGTTCGGCTCATCGGATACATGGAAATAACAGCGGCCATAATAGCCACCTTCGATCAGCCATTCTCGCAGTTGCGGCAAAAAGGCGGAAAGAAAAGCCTCGTATTCCCGCGAAAGAGCTTCCGTCTTCCACCCGAAAATACACTTTGAAGCACCCTCTTCCGTCGCAACGATCTTAGGTGCGTACCCCGCGCCCCATTGCGTAAAAAGATGAGACATTTCAAAATACTTTACGCCCGCACTTTCCGCAAGGCGCAGAAATTTACCCAGCCGCCCGAACCCGAATTCGTACCGATCCCCCTGCTTTTTTACGTCGACCAGCTGCACCGTCATCCGCTCCTTCCCGACTTCCGTATCCAAAGGAGGCGTAAAAAGCGGGGTCAGCAACATCGTAAGCCCGTATTTTACCGCACTTTTTATGTACGATTTCAATATCCTGTTGTACTTTCGGGAAAAAACGGGAAGTCCGTACAGATCCGCGATGCAATCGTAATGCATCCAGAACGTATTCACCATATCCGTTTGCGGAAGTTTTTGTTTCAGCACCCGAAGGGTATATTCCGCCTGTCCCAACAGCTCGCCGTCGCGGCCGCGGATCGTGAAGACAATCGTGTGAGCGCCCGCGGCAAGATTTTCCAGCACGATATAAAACGACTGCCAAAGACCGCTCTTCGCTACGATGCCGCATGCGGGGACAGGCATCAGCGCATCGGGCATCAGGCACGGCACGTCCGTGAGCAGATAATCGTCGGAATTTTCCGCTTTGGGATAACTGCAGGGCACTTCGCGCACCGCATAGACCTTCGCCTTGCTCTGCGGAACGCCCTCCAAACAATACGTCAGATCGATCAACGTCCTTCCTATGCTTCGGTATGCGATCTGAAAGGCAAACCTTTCCCCGACAAGCGCCGTATTCTCCTCTTCGAACAGCTGCGGACGGGATCCGCCGCGCACTTTTTCCAGCCCGCTGACCGGAAATATTTCAAAATCGTGCCTTTGGTACACTTCTTTCCTCCTGTCTTCCCTGCCGCGGCCGCTTTCCCGCCTGCCGCACGTCTTTACGTCTCGTCACAGCGCTCGATCGAACGTATAAACGGATTTTCTTCCATGATCTCATTCAGCCGCGAAGAAGAATACTCTTCATCCGTGTTCAGCGTCGCATGATACACGGTGTCCTGCCCTTTGCGCTCAATGACAAGACGATTAAAACGATCGGTATGAAACAGTTCCTTGACTTTGCCGCATGCGGTCGCCCCGCTCGTAAAACAGATCCTGATCTGAAAATATTTTTTTGTACGGAACAGCCGGCATTTCAGATGAAACAGGCACTGCACAAAAATGATCGTGACGGCAGCCCCTACAGCCACCGCATACATGCCGGCTCCCGCCGCCATTCCCACACCCGACGTCGCCCATACTCCGGCAGCCGTCGTAAGCCCGTGTATTTCCTGCCGCCTGTATACGATGATGCCCGCGCCCAAAAAACCGATCCCCGATACGATCTGCGCGGCCACGCGCGAAGCATCGGCAGAATCCGTATCCGCAAATCCGTATTTCGAAACGACCATGATCAGTGCCGATCCCACGCATACGATCGTATGCGTGCGTATGCCCGCCTCTTTGAAGCGCATTTTCCGTTCATAACCGATCGCAAATCCCAACACGACCGCGACCAGAATTCCGATCATGTATTTTAATTCCGTCCAGTCCATTCTCCCCCCTCCGCATACCTTTCCGGCATTCGGCTCTGCTTCCTGCCGATGCGGACAGCAGGGATTTTTACAAAAACATGCGCCCGCCTGCTTCTGCCGACGCTTCGCTCTTTTTTATAGCACGTCGACCGTTTTTTCCGTTACGCGGGCCTCTTCCGCCGCAAAAGCCATCTTGTGACTGTCGATCGATACGTCGAGATATGTAATATTTTTTACGGGCATTCCGTTCCTTTCCAGATACAACTCATGCATGAGCCCGATGTCTCCGCCGCCGTGATTGCCGTTTGCATCCGCCGTATCGATCGGAATGACTTCCGTTCCCCCGCCCAGCACGCGAAGTTCGAGAAAATTATCCTCCATGATCCCGACAAGTTCCGCTTTCGTCGCATGAACTTTGATACCCCTGTAAATCGTACGGCTGAACGCGGTCATCGTATGCGAAGCGGTGATCCCCTTGTCAAATTTGAAAATGCTCACCTGATGATCGACCACATCGTTGTCCGAATGGAATACACACCGATCGTACTGCGAACCTTTCAGTGCTTTCAGCATGGCTTCTTCCCCTTTTTCGTTGCAAAAATAGTTGGCCATCCACCGATATTCCTTATAGATCTTCTGTGCGTTGTAAATGCAATCCTTCAGCGGACACTCGGAACAAAATTTTGCACAACCTTCGGGAGCGTTCTCCTTGCAAAAATACATGAGCGAACCGAACGACGCGACTTTTCTGCATTTTTCCCCGATCAGCCAGCGCAGAAGATCCATATCATGACAGCATTTTGCAAGGATCATCGGACTGGAACTGCCGCTGTTGCGCCAGGGGCCGCGCACAAACGAATGCGCCTGATGATAATACCCCACATTTTCGGACGTCGATACCGTGACGATATCGCCCATTCTCCCCGAATCGATGATTTCCTTGATCTTGCCGTAAAAAGGCGTATAGCGCAAGACATGGCAGACGATCACCTTTCTGCCGTATTTCTTTGCGGCTTTTTCGATTTCGGAACACCCCTCCAGCGTATTTGCGATCGGCTTTTCCAACAACACGTCGTACCCTTTTTTCATACACGCTATGGCGTGTTCGGGATGATCGCCATCCTGCGTGGCGACCGCTATAATGTCGGCATCGACTCCAAAAGACAGCATCTTCTCATAACTGTCAAAGACCGGACAGCCGTACTCCCTTGCGGCGATTTCCCGCTTCTGCGGATCGGTGTCCGTGATTGCCGTAACCACAAATTCTTCCGCATGCTGTTTTGCATAAGAAGCATATATCATGCCCCGCTGGCCAAATCCCAAAATCGCTAAGCGAACTGCTTTCATACTTCTCCTTTTCGATCCGTCAGATCATAATTTTTTCACCGTCATACGCAACGGAAAGCCCGAAAGACTGCGCCCGCCTTTCCAATACATCCTGCAAAGGCCTGCCGTTGTGAGAAAAATGGGTCACATATTTGCGCGTACATTCCGTGATCGCTCCGATGGAGAAAAATCTGTTCATCACTCGGTTGACCTGATCGAACCCCATGTGCGTACCCGTATCAGAGACGGGATTATCGACCAGGGTGCAGTCCAGGCTGACAAAATCAAACACGATCTTTGCTCTCTCAATATATTCAAAGACTTCCTCGTAAAGAAAGCCCGTATCGTTGCCGTATAGCAGACGTTTGCCCGCTTTTTCGACCACATAAATAAAACATTCTTCCGTTGCCATATGCCGCGCGGGGAGGGGCGTGATCGTATAATCCCCCGCCGAAAACGTTTCATACGCGCGTACCGCGTGAAAACGCAGCGCCTTTTCGATCGGAGCGCAGACCCTGCCGCCGTTCACTTCCCTGTATCGGCGGATGACCGCCTCGCTGCAATAAAGATCGACGGGAACGTTTTCCATGCCCGGCGCAAACGCCATTCCCCTGAACTCCAGATCTTCGGGGGCAAAATGATCGCTGTGCGAATGCGTGATCAACAGAAAACGCACCCGATCGAGCCGTACGCCGTGACAGAGCGCGTGCGCATAGGTATCCGACGGAAAATCGATCAGCAGTTCGCCGTCTATGAGCGCCTGCGAACGGGTACGAATATTTTTTCCCTTGAGGAGGCGCGCCTCTCGGCACGCCTCACAGTCACAGAATACGGCGGGAAACCCTTCCGCTGCCCCTGTACCCAGATATTCAAACAACATTTTACGCCTCCGTCCCGCTCTCCGTATCGGAACGCACCGCCGTTATATCGCCGAAACGGATTTCCGTCAGACTCTTATGATTATCACTTTTTGCATTGTTAAAATTGACCGGCAGGAACTGCTTCTCGGCTTCCATTTGGGCGATGAAAACGTCCATGGAAATGCGCGCCTCATACCATTCGTTCGCGTTGAAAGTTACCTGATACGCCAAATTGTTAAAGAAGCTGAATTTTACTTCCCCTTCGTCGGCAACCGCATACAGCCATACGGACACATAATCATAGTCCGCATACGAAGAAAGTTCGTTGCTCGGCGTCAGAAAAATGTTGACCCATGCCTGGCTTCCATACGTGACGGAGAGATAGTCGCGCTCGCCGTCGTTGCCCTGCGTAATGCTGACACCTGCACTCGCCGAAAGCTGATCGGTTGCGTAGGATTTCCCCGCATTCAGAATTTCGTCGGCAGGGATCTCGCCGCCGATTCGCACCTCCAGATCCACCCGCACCGTCTCCGCCGTCGGATACGTATAGAGAATGACGATCTTTTCCGCCGCCGACGCGGGTACGTAGCCGTCTTCGACTGCCGTAAGCGACTGCTTCGGAACATACGAATACGCCTGCACGCTGACAGCCCCTTCCGTCGGTTCACCACCTTCCGTTACGAGGCTCGCAGCAGGGATAGAAAGAGCCGTTCCCGTATACACGGTATTTTCGTGCTCCGCTACCTCGATTTCGACGCCCGCCGATTTTACAAGTTCGAACCCTGCAAAGCGCACTTCGTTGATATCATCCGCATTTCCGTCTCCCGGCGCGTTCAGCGTAAGGCAGATAATACTGCTTCCGCAATTTTCCACAAATACGTCGACGGGGATGTAAATATCGCACCATTCTTCCGTCGGAAGTCTTTCCGGGTCGTACCAGTCGTTCTGATCACCGATCAGAACTTTATCGTTCAAGAGCAGCAATCTCCAACGGTATTTGCTGTTTTCGCCCACCATGGCTTTGACCGTGATCTTGACGAAGTCGTACCCTTCCGCCTCTGCCGCCGTCAACGGGTTTTTCATGTAGAAGAACACCCATGAAGCCTTTGCATTGCCGGTCGTCGTCCAGGACAGATAGGCCGGTTCGTCCCCCTCCTGTTCCACATAAGAAAGACGGCTCGTTCCGGAAGCACCGCCCCTGAACGCAAAGTCCAAAAGCGCATCCTGGTTGCGCAGATCCGCCGCAACGTTTTCGGGTGCCACGGCACGCGCAACCTCGATCGTCAGCTGCTTGGAAACCGCATTTTCATAACTGTACGAGATCACCAGCGTTCCCGAAGACTTCGGCATAAATTCCGTCCCTTCGACCTCTTCCGTCTCCCCCGTGGCCGCATATGTGTATTCGGCCGTATAAGACGCCTTTTCCCCGCTCGGCTCGCCGCCGATCAGCACTTCGGCATCAGGGATCGTCAGCGTGTCGCCGGCACGATATTCCTGCGTTATTTCGGGCAGTTCGATCTGCACCGCGAGGTTTTCCACCACGAATTCGCCCGTCACGCCGTCGGCGATATACCCGTCGTCCGTACAGACGAGTTCGTAGCTATACGTACCCGCAGGCAAACTGTACGTATACACTCCGCCCTCGGAAGCCGTAGGCTGCATTTCCGTTCCGCCGTTCTTTTCGCGGACGGTCAGGCTGTGCTCGGGCAAAGCGGCGGCGTCCGACGTGACGGTGAGCGTCGTTTCGGCGTTGCCGGAAACCGTTTCCTCCACGTTCACGCCGACGGAAAATTCAGCCGCATTTTTCGCGGTAACGGCGCCGATGCGGAATTCGGTAAGCAGTTGGTGGTTAGGGCTGTTCGGCGAATGGAAATTGACCGGCAGGAAGGTCGTTCCGCTTTCGGCTGCCTGTATGAACGCTTCCATCGGCAGAACGGCTTCGTACCACTCGTTTGCACGGAACGTCACCTGATAATCCAGACTGTTGAAAAAACTGAAATATACCGTGCCTTCTTTGGCCGCCGCATACATCCATACGGAAATATAATCATACTCTTCATAGGAGGCAATGTCATGAACGGGATCGAGCGTCAGATTGACCCATTGCTGGCCGGGATCCTCGTAAACGACGGATATGTAATCGCGGCCGTTCTCCTCCGCGAGAACCTGTTCGATTTTTACCGACTGGCTCGCCGTGATCCGGCTCGCCGCGAATGCGTCCGCCGGGTCGAAGATCACTTCCGGCGCAAACACTTCCTGCACGAAGAACGACGCTTCCGCTTCGTCTTCGTTGCCCGCCGCGTCTTTCGCATAGACGACGATCCGGTATTCGCCGACGGCTAGCGGCGTAAAGGTATACGTGCCGTCCGTTTCCGTAAGAGTCTGCTCCTCGTTGCTTTCCGTAAGGTAAACTTTAATGCTCTGTTCGGTGATGTTGCCCGAAAGATCGCTCACGACGATCTGCGGCAGGGTATATACACTGCCCACCGTGCCGTCGGAAGGACTGCTGATGCGTATCAGCGGGCTTTCGTTGTCAACGACGGTCAGGCTTACCGTGCTCGTCTGCTCGGCATCCCCCACTTCCGCGGTATAAACGATGGTATACCCGCCCAAAAATTCAATGTCGAACTCACCGCCGATCACGAGCACCTCTTCGCCATCTGAACGGGTCACTTCGTAAGTAACGCGGTACGTGTTGCCCTCGGTATCACTTACCGTCGTCGCACCGAGCGTGTACGAATCCCCTAAATAAACCGTTTCGCTCCTTTCTGCGGGAAAATCGACCAAAGTTACATTCGTTTTGCTTTGTTCATCGCAGGCTGCGAATACCGTAAAGAGCATCGCGCACGCCAGAACAGAGACAAGCCTTTTCAGCCACTTGTTCATAACCGACCTCCTGTTTTAATTTCTGATTTCGATGCGGAAGTTATCGAAGAACAGTTCGCGTTCCCCCGCGATATCTTTGAAGAAAATGAGCAGCGCGCCCGGGTTTTCGAGATAATCCCCGTTGACAGCCAACACGTCTGCCAAACAATATTCGTACGCGGCCCATTCGCCGTAGATCGCATCGACGCCCGTGGAAAGGAAGGAAGAGGGATTTCCGCTCGTCGTGTAATCGAGGCAGATACGAATGGACGGCGTTTCGGCGTAGTTGTTATAGACGTCGAAACATAAGTAAGCGTTCTCCGCCTGTTCGGGCGTCATACCCGCGATGACCGTGCTTTGCACCAGTTTTTCTGCGATCTTGATGTTTTTCCAATAGCCGCTGTCTGTGCCGTGGAACAGCGCGCGCAGCACTTTGTTCCCCGAAGCCGCCGCGATGCCGTACTCCGCCGCGTTTACCACGGAGAGATCCACATCGGCCTCCGTCGATATGGTGTATTTCTGATACGCCTTTTCAAAATTGCAAATTTCGTACGGATCCAGCGAAAAAGTGATATCCGCATCGGAAGGTTCATCCTTTTTGATGATACTGATATCGTCGAGGTAATACTTCGGCGTGCTCTCCGTCACATCCATTTCCCCGCAATTGTCGAACATGAAATAGATTCCCTGTATATCCGTGATGTCCCCGCCAATCGCCACGATCCCCGGATCTATATTTATATAGCAGGTGTTCCAGCCGGGCTGCAATATGAGTTCGGTGTCGTTCACCCTGTCTACGGCAGAAATGCTTGTCACATTCGCCACCAGCCCCGCGCGGATGGTTTTTTCTTCACCACAGGCGTTGTAGACCTCCACACTCACATAATCGGCATACGTAAAATCGGAATAGTCAAAACCGAATAATTGCGAAACCGTGGGGAAATACATGAACGGGATGGTATTGGCGCCTGCATATCCGATCGGGTCGAGCCGGCACGAACCGCTGCCCGTCTTTACGTACTGCGAGTCGGTATTGAACGAAACGCGGCCGAATCCGTCGAAAATACGCGCGAGTTGGAACCCGTCTTCCCAGTTTTCAAACCCCGCCAGAAACACGTCCTCTTTGGCGGGATCGGGCGCGGGAGCGGGGTCTTGCGCGCAGGCCGCGGCGGGCAGTACGCAAACCGCCGATAAAATCGCTATGAGGATGCTCTTAATCGCTTTCATGCCGACCTCCTTATACCGTGTACACGGTGATGTCCTGCAAATAAACACTGACTGCGTTTCCGCCTTCCGATGTTTCGCTGAAATACCAATCCATATACTCTATGCTCCCGTAACGCGACCAATTAAAGCCGCTGATCCCGCTGACGGTCACCGTATTCATCCCTGGTTGCAGCACCGTTGTGATGTATTCGACGTTCAGATTGTAGCCGCTGTATTTGGTAAGGATTTTGAAAGGTATGTCGCTTTCCCCTGCATTGTAAATATGCAGGATCATTTTTGACGTGTTCTGCCCCAGATTCTGCAATACGGCGTTGTCGTAACGCACGGACTGCCACTTCCCTTGCGTCGCGCCGACGCTGAGTCTGACAAACTCGCCGCTCTGTCCGTCGGGCGCAGTTACGGTTTCCGCCGCGACGGTCGCGTTGAGCGATTCGAATCCTCTTTCGATCGTCTGCGCCCCATAAACGGTCGCCTTTCCGCCGAGCACGTAATCGAACGTATATGTAGTGCCGCCCGCATCGACGCTGAGATTAAGCGTATTCACGTCTTGATCGAGCGCGACTCTGACCTCGTAGAGGGTACCGCCTTGTACCTGTTCGCCGCCCGTAACCGCCGTACCATCGCTTTTCAGCTCGTATCCGTCGTTGACGAACACTTCGTAGCGCATGTTGCCGTAGGTGTCGTCTTCCGCCCCGATGATACACACGCCCGCCTCGCTTTTAGCAAGAAGACAAAGTTGGATGAGTGCCTCCCGCGCACGGTAGAACAGTTCGTCTGACGAAGCCACCTGCGTGCCCGTATAGATGAGCGAGGAGAGAGTACGTTGGATCTCATCCGCCGTATATCCCTTAGCTTCGTATATGTTTTTCAGTTCGTACCAGAGTTCGTATTCCTCGATTCCGTCGCGGATCGCCTCGATGCGGATAGAAGGGAGCGGTCCGTAAACGCCGTACTTCGCACCGGGATAGAACAGGAACCCGTCGCCGTTCGCCTGCGGGTAGCGCTCCGCCTCGGCGTAAAAATCTTCGATGTTTTCGTATACCGTGCCGTTGTATTTGGCGTATACGTCCACCGCCCAATAGAGGTTGCCCTTTACATCGTACTCGCTCATCATCCACGAAATGGAACGCGCCGCCACGAGATTGTCCTCGATCTGGTAGGAAGGATACGGCGGGCGTGGGTTGATGCAGCCGTACCACCATTTTTCCGCCTGGTCTTTATAATACTCTCGGCGCTCTTCCGAGTCATACTCGCTGAAATAAGGGCAGAACGTATCCACATAATCGGCGAGAGACTCGTAATAGGGCGAGGTGACCACCAAGGGAATGTTTTGCAGGGAGATCTCCAACTGATTTTTAAATTCCTGCGACACGCCGGGGTACTTCGCGAACAGGGCGGGGAACGCCTGAAGCGCGCCGTTGACGCCTTCGTTGAAATCTTCCGTCACGACGGGCACCTGCGACATCACGCCGTTCAGATCCGGCTCGTCGATCAGCCCCGTCGAGAAAATAGCACGGCCCAAAAGATCCGTTCCCGTTTCCAGGCTCTCTTCCGCAAAAGCCACGATATATCTTGTCAGCATGCTGCGGTCGATCGTCTGCACCCCCTCGCGGGAAGAGGTAAACGCTGGTATGTTAAAGTTGCTCATGCGGGGATTCTCGCACAGGTCGCTCGCCTCCTGCACATAACGCGCAATGCTTTCGTCTGTACGATCCAGATTGTTTTGCGACATCACGGTGCTCGGCGAAATTCTGTATTCCACCATCTTATCGACATAGGCGCGGAACATGGCCTGCGTCGAATCAAGTTCGCCGAGATAATGCGAGAACGTAACGTTGAATTTCGTGCGGGAGTGCGTCGTTTCGCTCACCGCCAGATCGTATACCGTGAGCGTCACGGGAAGTTCTGTTTCCGCGCCGTCGTAGGTTACCGTCATACTTCCCGTATACACCCCCGCCGACTGATCGATCGGAACGTTGAACGTAATATACAGCCCCTGGTTTTCCCCGCTTTCGATCGCGTTCTCGCCCGATGCAACGGCGTTTTCTATCGGCAGAAGACAATCGGGATACATCCCCGCAGGCGCCCCGTTGTTGCAGTAATTTCTCTTAACCTCAATGTATTTTTCCGCGTATACCGCTATGTTCTCGGCCGGGAAACGCGCGTCGGATCCGTTCAGCACGAGGTCGGAAACCTCTGCGTTATAGGACTGAATGTCTTTGTTCGCAGTCATGATGATCTGCGCGCTTTCGTATTCCCCCCTGCACGCGTTCACGCTGACGCGCGCGGCGCCGCCTCCCGTATATTCGGCGTCCTGCAAGACCTTTTCCGTTGCGTACGCGGAACGGAAGGTTATGTCGCCTTCTTCGGCGCGAACCGACTCCATATTTCCGCCCCATACGGAAAAAGCACACAGGGCCGCCATCGCCGCACACAGCACTCCTTTTCCGAAAAGCCAGATTTTTACCGTTTCACCGGTCTTTTTCCGAAACATTCCATTTCCTCCTCGTCATCAATAACCTGCGTTCGAAAGACAGTTGTTCCATCTCCTGTTGCCGTCTTCCGTCCAATATTGTATGTCCGTATAGAAGATCCGCTCCGCCAGAGAATCATAGTCTCCTTTGCTCGCCCCGTTCTGCGCAATCTCATACGCCGCCCTGCCGGAACAGGACGCCCACTCCGACAACCCGCCGTACCGCACAAGCGGAAACGAACTCGCCGCAGGCAGCGTCGTGATCTCCGTCTGATAATTGTAAAAATAATTCAATCTCTCCTGCTGAAATACGGAAAGTTCTCCGAAAAGTTCGGAATCTTTCGTCTGCGGGTCGTAGTTGAACGGAAGGCTCGCCCCGCGCGTTGCGCGGCAGTAGATGGCGTTTGCCTTGTCCGTCGCCATATACCGCAGGAAGTCGACGGCTACCTCTTGCGCCGCCGCATGCTTGGGTATGACCGCCGTATGCCCGGGTCCGATGGAATAGATCGTCGTCCTTGCTTCGAGAACCGTCTGGAAATCCGTGTCATCGACGCCGTCATAGGACGTCGCCCCGCTATCGATCGCCTCTACCACGTCCGAAAGCATCTCATCGGAGGTGATGGACGGCGTTTTTGAACGGATGGCACTTATGATCGGCGTCTTCATCATCTTGATGACGCCTGCACGATCCCCCAGCCCTTCCGCCGTCGTCCGCATCTCGTTGTCATACCAGTCCCCGTTTGCCATAAACAAACCGTGCGTCCCCATCAAAAGCTGCGTCTGCGCCGTCATGTACGCGGCTCGGTCGGTTCCGGCGGAAACGGTGTACCCGTTATCGTACGCCATGATACCCTCGATTACTTTGAGTGCTTCCAGCCTGCCCTCCTGACTGAATATGGCGGGAGACATCGAGTTCGTATCCGAATCGATTCCGTTAAAGAAATTTATGTACTCGTCGCTCCCCTCGTACTGCGCCCATAAAGTGTTGATCAAATAGGATACGTACGTGGACGCACCGTATGTCAGAAAAGATGTCGTGTACGGGTACGTTCCGTTTTCCCCGTTCATGGCTTTGACTTCCGCCATGATCGAGATCAGTTCATCCGTCGTATTGGGGACGGAAAACCCGAGAGCCGTCAGAATTGTTTCATTGTACACGATCCCCGTCATTCCCTCCGCATACGGCATCATATAATAGCGGGGTTCGGCTGTCGCGTCGATATCGTTATAGGCACTCGAAATAAGATACGAATCGTTCATTTTCTCGGCTACGGTGATCTCTTCGCCGGGAACTTCGCTCTCGTACACGCTTTCGGTAAGATCAAGCACCTCGCCCGAAGGCCCCATGTATGCGTTCAGGCTCTGTCCGAACAGAAGGTCGTAATCGTTGGATTCGCCGCGCGAAAGCTGATCTCCTCCATAAGTGTCCAGCTCATTTTTGTCAAAGTCAATGACAAGATTCGGATATTTCTCTTTGACCCACTCCTCTTCTTTGAAAGCGTCCAGTATATCTTCGCACCATTGATACCCGTATCCGGCATTGTACACATATACCTGCAACGTTTGCGGATCCGAAGGATCGATCTTCTTCCCGCATCCGACCATCAACAGCATTCCCGCCGACAGCACCAACGCCGTTACAACCGCCGACATTCTTTTTAACTTCATACTTATCCTCCTCTTTTTATTCTTTCACCGCTTTCGCCCCCGTCTGGAACGAAAATGCCTTTTCCCTTCGCCGCACTTATCTCAGCCCTTTAATCCGCCTACGGAAAAATTCTTCATGATCGTATCGGAAAAACAGCTGAACAACACGAGCACCGGTATGATCGAAATGACGAGCGCCGCATAATACGCGGGCGTGTTTCCGCTGCGCGGCAGCGTCCTCGATACCCCGTACATCCCCGACGCAATGGTCGGAAAATCCGGCAGATACAGCAAAACATCCATATATTCGTTCCAGGCCGTTATGCCCGAAATGATCGCCAAAGTAAGCATCACCATCTTCGCCTGCGGCAGCATGATGTGTACAAATACCCGAAAATGCCCCGCCCCGTCTATAAACGCCGCTTCAGCATAATTCCACGATACGTTCTTGAAAAATCCGTACATTACCAGAAAATTCATTCCTGTCCCCGTCAGATACCGCAGCAATACGTAAAACGGCGTATTGTATATGTGCAGCGTGTCGTCTACAAGTTTGAACATCGCTCCCGTCGTGCCGACCGTGGGCACCGTCATCGAAAAAATAATGAGCGCGTAAATAACCCCGTTCACTTTGAACCTGTATTTGGAAATAATATAGCCCGTGCAGGCACTCATCAGGATCGCCCCGCCTACCCGCACCGCCGTGTACCACAAAGAATTGAAAAACATGCCGAATATATTGGTGCCATTGTATGACAATTCCTCAAACGCGTATGCATAATTGTCCCATACGATGCCGTCCGGCAGCGCAAACGGCTTGCCGATCGCCGCATTGACCTGGTAGTCGATCTTGTCTGCAAACGAATTTACAATCAACCATAAAAACGGAAAAACCAGCGATACCGCATATACCGCAAAGATCAGAAAAACAATGGCAAATACGATTTTTTCTCCCCTCGATCTCTTAAAAAGAATCGCGGCTTCTTCCTCTTTCCTGATTCTCAAAACCCTGTCCCTCCTCAATATTCGACCCCGGGAATTTTTTCAAACAGCCTGCGGATCAGTAGAATCACCGGCACGCCGACTGCGGTAAAACATAATCCCGCACAGGAAACAAGCCCATAATTTTTCGTCCCTCCCAACGCCCCGTTCCCGTATACCTGCTTGAATATCCAAAATGCTATCGTCGTCGTTTCCGACCCTCCGTCCGGCATAAACAACAGGATCGGCCCCGAAGCATTGAATATGCCGGTCAGGATAAACACCAGGAGCGTATTCAGCGTAGACCACGTCAGCGGAAGAACAATCTGCACAAGTTCCCTGAACGGCTTGCACCCCTCCAATTTCGCCGCCTCCAGTATCTCCGCAGGAATACGGCTCATCGCACTGCTCGCCAAAATCACATTCGTGGAAAAACCCGCCCAGATACAATATACAAGGATCGTCGCCGTCGCCGTCTTCGGACTGTTCAGCAAACTGTCCGTATACTCGATCCCGAAAAAATCACAGATCGCCCCCAACGGCCCCGTCGGCTGTATAAACGCATAATACACGCCTACCATCGCAACCCCCGATATGATCGCAGGCAGAAAAAATATAATTCGGAATCCTTTGTAAAATAAGATCCTCTTGTATAAAAAATAAGAAATGATCACCGATATCGGAAATATAATAAACAGATTGTTTAAAAAATAAAACAGCGTGTTTTTCAGCGCCAACCCGATCGTGTCCCCGTACGGGGATGTGAGCTGGTCCCAAAACGTAACAAAATTGGTCAGACTCCATTCCCCTCTCATGTTCTGGAACGCCAAAACAAAAGACGAAATATTTACATACAACCAGAACACAAGCCAGTTCAGTGCAGGTACAAGCAGCATCAGTACGATAAATGCACGCTCCCTCCCTTTCGCTGCGGTCAAATGCCTGTCGATCATACAGTCCCTCTCCTTATTTTACTGAATTTTTTCTTCCCATTTCTCTCCCGTCCGTTTGATCCTATCATAGCATAAAATATCCCCGACCGTTAGCAATATCCGATTAAATATTTATACTATCCGACTTTTTAAATAGGATTCTGAATATTATTACAAAAATTTTACAGGGATTTTACAAATATAAACAATGAAATAATAATATTTTATAAATCATTGACTTTCTGTAAAAAATCCATATAATGGGGTTATGGAGGATCAAAATGGAACAGACTGCAAACTTAAAAATCCTAGAACCGACAAACCTCGTTACAACCCTGACCGTCAACACCGTCTATGCCGCTTTTGTCTATATTTACTCGCCGGCTTTTGTCTTTAAGGGAGAAACCCATAAGGCATGGGAACTCGTGTACGCTCATAAAGGAGAAGTGGTCATCGAAACCCCCGAACACACGCAAATTCTGCATAAAGGCGAGGCATTCATTCATAAACCTTATGAATTTCATAAGATACGCGCCAATAACACCACCTGCAACATGATCTTTCTGTCTTTCGATACGGACAGCGAAGATCTTTTTCTGGCCGCCGACAAACCGCTGGCCGTTTCGCAGTACCACCTGCATACCATCGCGCGCATAGCAGATGAATGCACAGTGTTCCTCGCCGGCAAAAACAGCATGCCCTCTTTGGAAAAAGGCAAAAAACCCGAATTCGCCGCCTCTCAGATCATCAAGAATTTGCTCGAAGTACTGCTCATCGACTTTATAAGACAAACAACCGACAATACACCCGAAAAACTTTCGCAACCAATCTTGCATACGGAAAAATCTATCGTACAGTCCGCCGTTTCTTACATGAAAAACAACTTAACGCAAAAACTTACCCTCCAGGATATTGCGGCACAGGTAGGTTACAGCGCTTCCTATCTGAGTTCGGTCTTCAGAAAAACGATGAACGTCTCCGTAATCAACTATTGCATCTTCCTCAAAATAGAAAAAGCCAAAAAACTCATCGCGGAAGGAAACAAAAATATCAACGAAATCGCCGAAATACTTAATTTTAACTCCGTACAATACTTTTCCACCCAATTTAAAAAAATTACAAAAATGACCCCTTCCCAATTTGCTTCCGCAATCAAACTTTCACACTTTCATTTTGATTCCCAGCTTCTGTAACAGCCGACGCTTTCTCCTCCCGGTTTACGAACAATTTATGCTCTTTCTTATATATCGATTATAATTATTTCAGCGGGTATGCAGCAAAAAATCTTATCAAGATAACAATGTAAAAACTTTTCCGCCAAACGGAAAGCTGAGATATATTACAATAAAAAATTTAAAATGTCGGGCAAATGTGCCTCTTCTGAAAAAATACGACCATTATCAGAACAATAAGTGCACCGCTTGCAAAATAAAAGAATGAGCCCGGTACAGTACGGGACTCATTCAACTAAAAATTAATTTGATTTTTTCTTCTTCGTCTAATTTATATCGGGATTGCAATTTCTTTCTGTAGGAGTTTACAACAGGAACCGAGAGGCTCAGGCCCGCATCCTACGAAGCAAAGCGAAATTTGCTTTTGTTTCCGCCCGTTTTCACGAGAAGCTAAGCTTCCATCGTTACTTGGAAAAGCAAATTCGGAGGGCCCGTAATGGGTTCAAGGGCAAAAGTACGTTACTTCAGTTCGGATAGAAAAATACCCAGCCAAAACTCTTTGCCATTGACAAATAAGTTCGACTGGGTATCGTGTGGTGGACAGAAACCATGCAAATTCGAACCCTGCTTTCCGTTTTTCAGAAAAGTGGTTCTGCGCTGTCGTTGATCTGCCTGAAAAACTGTAAACGCGCTTATTCTTCGTCAATTTCTTCGTAGTAATAGGAATAATCGATTCCCTTCATGAAAATCTCTCTGTCATCGATCTCGGTTGTCAGAGCGTTTTTGATGAGAGAAAAAATATCTCTTCCGTCCACGGGACTTTTTTTCATTGCCGCAAGATAATCCCTCTTATTGATCTTGCTCCAATCGGTACACTTGCCGAGATTCTTTTTCAGGATCAGATCCAGCCAGATCCGCGTGCTTCTGCCGTTCCCCTCCCGAAAAGGATGCGCCACGTTCATTTCAATATATTTCTTTACTATGTTTTCCAATGTGTCTTCGGGCATCTTTTCGATCTTCAAAAGATTTTCCTGCAGATACATGGCAGGAGCAAACGCAAAGCCCCCTTTCGCTATGTTTACCGTACGTATCTGACCGGCAAAATCATACAATCCGCCAAAAATATAAGAATGGATCTGCTGTAATCCCTTTACGGTACCAACCTCTATATCTTTAATAATACCTGACTCAAAAAGTTCGTATGCCTTTTGCTTGCTCTTTTCATCGATCGTCGTTCCCATATCCGTCAACCATTTTTTGAAAACAACGGATTTTTTGCTCGGAACAAGCGCGATCAATGTATTTACGCCGTCTTCGTCTACGACGTCCGTCTTATACTTTTTCCCGTCGCTTGCTGTCAGTTTCAGTTGTCGACAAATTGTCGACAACTCAGGCTTACGCCTCTTTACTGCGTTCCAATAAGAACGACTGTTTCGCTCTTTATCATCCGCGACTTTTTCCGCAATTACTTTCTTATTCGGCAATATAATTTTAAAAGCATTTGATTTTATTCCCAAAGCTTAATATTTTTTTAATTAAATTTTTACTGTTTGAATTGCGAAAAAAGCATCCGCGCCATATGAACACCCATAACCGATGCCATCATCAGGCCTCTTGTCCAACCACTCGAATCACCCAAACAATGTAAATTTTTTATTGTCGTGTTAAGCTTATTATCCATTTTGACTTTGTTGCTGTAAAATTTTATTTCAGGAGAATACAATAATGTTTCTTTTGCGGCAAAACCGGGCACAACTTCATCTACCGATTTCATAAAATTGATAATACCGATCATCGCTCGATACGGCATTGCTGCCGTAATATCACCGGCTACCGCATCCGTTAATGTAGGCTTTAAATTTGAACGCGAAAGTTCTTTTTGCCACGTGCGCTTCCCGTCCAGAATATCCCCAAATCGCTGCACCAAAATACTGCCAGCCCCAAGCATATTCGTAATTTCCCCGATTTTTTTCGCATATGCAATCGGTTGATTGAATGGCTCTGTAAAATTTTGCGAACATAAAATTGCAAGATTTGTATTTTCCGACTTCTTTTCTTTATAACTATGTCCGTTTACGACTGCAAGGTTATTATCATAGTTCTCCTGCGCGACAAATCCACCTGGGTTTTGACAAAAGGTGCGTACTTTATCCTGAAACGGATTCGGATACCCAATGAGTTTTGATTCGTATAGTACATTGTTTACCTTTTCCATGATTTCGTTGCGAACTTCCACCCGCACACCGATATCGACTGTTCCCGCGGTATGCGCAATGTTATGTTTCGCACATACTTGTTCCAGCCAATCCGCTCCACGCCTTCCCGCCGCAATAATCACATGATCAGCGTATATGGTTTCTTGAACATTTTTATTTGAAATGATTACACCGACGCAAGTTCCGTTTTCAATCAGTAAATCCTGACACTCTATTTGAAAGCGCATTTCAACATTGTTTTGATAAAGATATTGTTCAATGGAATAATATATTGCCTGTGCCTTTTCCGTTCCCAAATGACGAATCGGACAATCAACCAACTTTAATCCTGCCTGAATCGCACGCTTTCGGATATCTTTGATTTCCTCCGTATGACCTATGCCTTCTATTTTATGATCCGCCCCAAACGAAAGATATATTTTATCCGCATAGTCAATCAACTCCTGCGTATATTCTGCACCGATTAAATCGGGAAGATCTCCGCCAACTTCATAATTTAAAGAAAGTTTTCCGTCCGAAAATGCTCCCGCACCCGAAAAGCCCGTTGTGATATGACAAGGCTTACAGGACATACAACGTCCGGTCTTTGATTTCGGACATTGCCTTTTTTCTATCGATGCACCTTTTTCGGTCAATAAAATTTCCCCGCTATACCCCTGCTTGCGCAACTCTACCGCCGTAAATATACCCGCAGGGCCTGCTCCTACAATGATTACATCGTATTTCATTTTTTCCTCCGTGCCAAAAAAAGCATAAAAATAGACCTTTCTCCGACAATTTTCTTTTTGAAAAAAGGAATAGTCGGGGATAAGGTCTCCGGTAGAAACATTCGCCCATATCTATGCGAATTTATATTCTCATTTTTGCCTGTGCTATTATAATATTTTATCATTAAACTGTCAAGAAATTTGTCAGTATTTCAAAAAAGCTCACACATTTTTTTACTGTCTCAAGAAAAAATTTTTAAATTTCTTCTCTTTTGAAATTTACTTGATATTTAATCATTCCTCATACTTCAACAGGTGATTTCCTTAAGAAAAACATTACTGGAAAAACGCGAATAAAGGGTATTTAATTTTTTCCTCCGTCTTTTGCTTTTTTCGGTTCGACTACCGTAGCATAGCGCCTCGCAAAAGTCAACGGGCGGATAAATTGCAGCTTAAAACATACCTCCTTACTATAAGCCGAACAGGTTCTCCTGCCCGGCCTTTTTCTTTTCTTGCAATCTTTCAATGCTCAAAACGCAGCAATTTATCCTTTGCCTCGTTGACTTTTGCATCCCGTATTTTCACTTTTCGGTTCCCTACCGGCCTATGCTCCTCCGTCTCCGCCGAAAAAAGGCAAAAACAAAATTCGGAGGTTGTTCCAAATGAAGAAAGTTGTTTACTCCGTTTCCAGATTCAATAAATTCGGAAACAACAAATTGACCGGTATCGGTTTTATCACCGAGAAAGATCTCATCATCGCCTGCGTCAGTCAGAAAGGAAACGCTTATATCCGCGTATTTGAAGACTGCATCAAAAACTGCCATTCCATCCAAAGCCGCAACGGCGAATACAAAGGCGCACATTACGAGATCCGCGAAGTTGAGTTTGAAACGAAAAACGGAAGCGGCGATTGCACCGGTTACGAAAAGAGAGAGATCGAATTCGAATACTCGATCTGGTATAAACTCATCGATTAAGGAGGTGTTCCATGAACAAATTTTATCTGAAAGAATTTCAGTTCTTTGACGGAGAAAATACCGTCGTTTTCAACATCGTAGCCGTAGAAGGAAACAAGATCATAATCGCCGTTACCAAGTGCGGCAAGATCAGCGTTTCGGAGTATGACCTGTTCACCGATGAAAACGGTCTGTACTTTGAATACGGCATCGCAGGACAAGAACACATCCACATTGACGATTTTGAGGAGGCGGAATAATGGAAAACCTTTGCGAAAGCTGCATTTTATATGGATTTTGCGACGGCAGATGCGGCGATACAGATCCCCTGTTCTATTGGGAAGAAGAACAAAACGATAGCCGCGAATATCTTGAAAAATCTGAGGAGGTGTCAGAATGAAATCCTGCAAACAAAACAGCAAGAAAACCTGCATGAACTGCAAACATTATGAATACTGCGACAGAGCAAACCGCTGCAACGGCGATTGCGGACACTGCGACGATACGACCTGCGAAAACAATCCGAATTACGAGGTGAAAAAATGAACAAAGAAATAAAAATTGTGATCGGTTCCTGGGGTTCTTACAACGAATGTAACGAACGTGCATTAGGCTCTTCTTGGCTTACTCTCAACGATTATAACGACTGGGATGAAATCTTGGAAGAACTCGAAAAGCAAGGCTTTGAACTCGATGGAATCGACGAAGAATTGTTTGTGCAAGACATTGAAAACTTCCCGGCAGAAGGCGAGAACTGGGATTACGTCAACCCGCAGGAACTTTTTGAAATATTAAAAAAGTCTGGAGTTTTGGACGATGAAACAAAATACGAACTCATGGACGCTTTCTGCTCTATAGAAGGTTACCGTGAATGGAAACGGCTTGTAGACAGTTATGAGGATCGCTGGGACGATGATATTTACCTTTGGCGCAATTATGACTGGTACGACTTGGGATACGAACTTCTGCACGAAGGAAACAGTATCCCTGAATACCTTGATAATTATATCGACTATGCAAAATACGGCGAAGAACTGTCCTACGACGGTTTTCACGAATGTGATTACGGAATTATTGAAATCAGAAGATAACCAAGATTTTAAAAGGAGAAACTACAATGGAAAACAAGAACATCACCAAAAAAGAGAAAGCAATCGAAATCATGAATAAAATGGATATCTACAAACCCTATATTAAAGGCTTCAAAGAAAACGACCGAGTTTGTTTCTTTGAAAGATTTGGCGGTTTTTGGATCGACCAAGAGCCTGAACTCTACGCAAAAATGAAAGAGCTTGAAAAAAAGCACAAATGCAAAGTATATGCCATAACGCACGAACATACCGAGTTCGGAGAACTTTACGATTTTCTCATTGTGACCGATTATCCCGAAGAATGGGATACTCTCGTGTACAGTCAGGGCAACCGCCATACGGCTTTTGCCTATGTCTGGAACAAAGACGATGAATACTGCAGCGAATTTGGCAGCATTGCCCTGCAAAGTTTCGGCGGCGGGATCAGACGCATCGCATGAGGTGAAACTATGGATCACGTATTTATGGTCATGCTGGATTGGTCAACTACCGACGCAGACGGCTTTCAGATCGAACTCTTCAAAAATTATGATGATGCGTATGACCGTTTCAAAGAGATCATTTCAGAACAGCTAAAAGAATTTTGGGACGATGAAGTCAATTTTGATATCGACGGCGATCCCGGCGAAGAATATGAATTTTCCGAAGAAGACAACAATTCGGGCGAATCGGAGGTGTATTGGCATCTTTCCTATAAACACGATTACTACACCCACACCTTTGTAGACCTGCTTAGAAAAGAATTGAAATGAGGCGCCCTATGAAAAGACTCGACGAACTGAAATTTCTTCTGACTTCCGTACTTGCCATCAACGCAACAAGCGAACATAAAGATCCCGACATCTCCCGCATTCTCGATTACGCCTTTCAAAGGCTGTACGGTGCAAACACCAACCTCTTATTGCTTGCCTGCATCGGCAAAAACAAACAACAAATCATGCCCGAAGTGGAAAAGCTGCTCAAACATACAAACTTTGATCAATACGAAAAGGAGAACAGAACATGAAACCTTACAAAGCGCAGGCGCACATCAACTCGTTGAACGGTGAACTGAGAGAGATCACCGTGCTCGAAAAAGCAGGCGACAACGACTATATCGTAGATTTTGAGGGTGTGAAATGTCACGCCCTCTTTAATTGGTTTGTCTGCTGCTTCTATGCCGATGACGTTTACGGAAAAATTTCCGAACAATAAAAATCAAGGAGAAAAAACACGATGAAAAATTTGTACGCACAGCAGAAAAACAGGCATCAAAAAGAAATGAACGCATTCCCCCTCGGCGCCTGTTTCAGCAACGAACAGTTTGATCAGATGATGCGAAACTGGGGCCTCACCCCCGATGACGCCGATAAAATCTGTTCCGTCGGCGGAGGCTGTTATATTCGCAAAAGCGATTCTTCGGCATTTTGCGAAATGCTGAACCGCTTTGTAAAAGAACGCAAAGAAGCCATCGCCGCCGATAAGACGGGAGACGGATTTATCTATCATATGTTCCTTTACGAACTTGCCAATCACGAATACTGCATCACCTTTGACTTAGAAGAAACGCTCGACGCGCTCGATCTGACCATGGAACAGATCAATGCGGACAAACGGCTTTTGCACGGTTTACAAAAAGCCGAAAAAGAATATGTGAAACATTGTGAGGACTACTGAAATGAAAAATGAAGAGATTGTCTTTTACGACAGCACGGACGACTATTCCAAATACGACAAAGCAAAACAGGCGGTGTATGAATCGTACTCCGAAAACCAGGACTGGACGGATATAAACGACGTGCCTGACGATATGGTTTGGGAAGAGATCGCCTCACTGAACGAAGCAGACTGGGAATATTTTGCCACAGTCCTCAAACACCGACTGGAAACCGATGATTACATCATCATGGGGACGTGCGGAAGATGGAACGGCCCCTGCGGTGCAGGAAATTTCATATCTTCCTTTGAGGACTTCTGCGCATTCCTTCAACATCTCGACTGTTTGAAGATCTACGAACAAAACGGCCATCTGTACATAGAGGGCTTTCACCACGACGGGCAGGATCGGTATGAACTCAAACGCCTGACTAACAGCGGCACGGAGTACGCAAGGCGCAACGATTTTGCCCATAACGAAGCGTTACACCGGCGTATCATAAGCAACAATTTTTATTCCGCCTTGCCGAAACTTTCCGATACACTCTATAGAAAAAAGGAGAAAAAATTATGCCGAAATTAAACCTTCAAGCAAAAGACGAAACGCAAAAGATCATCAAACGATATCTCGAAGAACACGTAAGCGCACCTCTTGCCGAAAAGATCAACAACGGTGTCCTGATACAAAAGGACGGGAAAAGCCTGCTCAACAAAAAAACGCTGGAAGGCTGTATCGAATTTTCCGCACAGGAAGCGCAAAAGCTCGTGGAAAAAGGAGCACGCGCCGCTTGTATCCAGGACTGCGTCGTGTTCGGTTGGGCGATCCACTATTTTGAAGAGGACTCCATCGAAGGCACGCTCTATAACCCGGACGGCACCGAATATAAGCCGAAAACGACCGTTCCGCCCGTCAGTACTTCGACAACTTACACGCCGCCCGCTACCAAACCAAAGCCGCAAATGTCACTTTTTGATCTGTTGGAAAAGGGCTCTTTGGCACAAAAACAGGAGAACGTATGTGAAAATCAAAGCGAAGAGGACGAAGAGCCGACAGAGGAAGAACTTTGCGAGGCGGCCAACAGCGACAAGGATCCGACAGAGGAAGAACTTTGTGAAGCCGCCAACTGCGACGAACCTGTTGACAAAGTAAAACCTGTGATCCCCGCTATTGAAAATCTCGGCTCTCCCTTTTATCAAAGGTATAAAAAGATGCAAAACAAATATCCCGACCATATCGTCGCGTTCAGGCGCGGCGATTTTTATGAGATACTCGGCAGCAATGCCGAACTGTTTGCAAAGGAATTTTCCCTCACGCTCACGGGGCGCGATTGCGGGCTTTCGGAACGCGTACCTATGGTCGGATTTCCCCTTCAGGCAGCAGACGCCTATCTTCCCAATGCCGTGGAAAAGGGATATAAAATCGCCGTCATCGACACGTCGGACGATGTTAAACTTCTTGAAAAAGAAGAACCTAAAACGGACACATCGGAAAAACACTGGATCGACGAGAAGACCTACGTCGACGATGACGGCGTGATGCACTATGCAGAAGACGAGGCTCTCCCCTACGATCCCACAGCGTTCGACGTGGAAGCGCTCTGCAAAATAGACGAACTGTTCGGAAATGAAATTGAAATGAGGTAAACGCTATGACAGAAAAAGACATAAGACCTATCCCCCAATCCATACTCAAAGAGATCTACAAACGGGACTTGAAGATAGACCCGTGGCAGACAAGCATCGTTCGCTATTATGCCTACCTTGCGATATGGAAAAAAGAACTCGTCAAGGTGACCGTTGCCGTTTCGACCATTCAAAATAAGCACTGGGCGTACAAACAGGTCGCCGTGCACGGCATCCATACCCCCATTTGCCTCGTACGGGATATAGAATATAACTATTTCGGATTCGGATACCGCGTCGGTTGGCACGCTGAAGAATTGCAGACGCAACAAAAACCCTTTGAAGACGGCAGATGGCACACCGCCGACAAAAAATATTATGACCCTTATGCCGAGCTTGTCAACCGCAGCGTCATCGCAAAACTTCCCGAATACAAATACAGCGCCTATCAGCACTACAGAGGCAGAGATATCATCTCTTATCTTCGCATCTATGAAAAATACCCGCAGACAGAATACCTGCTCAAACTCGGCTTGGGCGCTTATGCCGAAAACCTATCCCTGCTCAAAAAGATCGCAAAAGACAAAGTTTTCTGCAAATGGTTTATCCGACACAGAAACGAACTTGCCCTTCCCTGGGCCAATGCCTACAACGTCACCACGATAACGCAGGCCTTTAAGACGGGGCTTCCGTTAAAAGAGGTTGCTCATTATCTTTTCCGCAAAAAGCAATTTGAAAGAGAGTCGGGAACTCTGCCCATCCGCGAATTGTTCAAAGGCTGGGAACTCAAAAAATATTTCGACTACACGGAAAAACAAAATATCTCCGATCGGCTGTACCTCGATTATCTGAACGCCTGCAAACATCTGAACGTGGATATGACCTTAAAACAAAACCTGTTCCCTAAAGACTTTCAAAGATGGCACGACATCCGCATTGCACAATATGCCGAACAAAAAGCCATCGAACAGGCCAACAAAAATCTGGAACTTGCCAAAAAACTTGCAGACGTAGCACAAAAATATATGCCGTTACAACACAACAAACGGAGCGCCTATATCTGCGTGATCGCACAGACGCCCGCCGATCTGATACGCGAAGGCGAAACCTTACATCACTGCGTCGGACGGATGCACTACGATCTTAGCATGGCAAACGAAGAATCCCTCATCTTCTTTATCCGTACCAAAGCGCAACCCGAAAAACCCTTTGTAACGCTGGAATACTCCCTGAAAACGCACAAAGTGTTACAATGTTACGGCATACGCAACTCCAAACCTAACGACGAAACTCTGCACTACGTCAATAAGATCTGGCTGCCGTATGCAAACAAAACAATTAAACAAATCGCCGCATAAAGGAGGAACCTTATGAAAAACTATATCGATGAACTTTGCCCCGTTTCCGTATTCAAGCAAGAAAATCCTGCTCTTTCAGAGCAAGCAGAAAAGGCGATGCAATACCTGAAAGGCTTTTGCCCCGGCATCGAAGAAGAAAAATATGTTTTAATTGTCGTAGAAGGATATCATTGTATCGCTTGTGTGTTGGATGCCTTTTCCCCTTATACCCTGGCGTCCGAGATAGCCCCCTTTGACGAAAATCGGATCTACCCGTTACAGGGACTTGTTACGACATTTTCATTCAAAAAATATTAAAAAGGAGATCTGACAATGGCAAATTACTTTCGTATCACCGCATACAGCCCTGCCGAGGACGTCGGGATGATCGTCGATTCCAACGGTAAATTTGAAAAGGTATGGCAATTCAGTTCCTGCCTCGTCAAAAAAGGCTTTGACATTCTGGAAGTCAGCAAAAGCGAAAACTTCACGGACGGAAACATCCCCCGCACACAAGAGAGCGACAAAATTCTGCTCCGCGCCTGTCAAAAAGGAGAACCCGTCCGAAACGGCTCACGCATTGAAGTCAGCGGCAAATTTTACGGGGTATAAACAAATATTACGGCTCACCGTGTTTGCGGTGAGCCGTAAAAAATTATACACTTTCAATCTTTCCGTAACGTGCGGTACAATTCCTTTGCCATGGTTTCCATGACTTTCTGATAAAACTCAGGATCGTTGAACAGCTTTGTAAAGGAATCAAAATTATTCAGTCCGCTCTACATAGTAGACTCTTTAAATTTACGTTCCAACTGCTTTTCAGACTTATTTGTTACGTGAATTTTCTCCACAACTTTTCAGAGATTAAGTTTTTCAAATCTTCGTGCTGAATCTCTGCAAAAGTCGACAAAATTGGTATTGTGTTACCAAAATTCTTTTCCCATTTAAATTCCATTTTATAATAAAATTTATTATGAAACTTATCCGCAATTATTAGTATTAAATAGTGATACAAATAAAGTTTCAAAACTCTGATTTGTAAAAGAAAAAGTTTATTTTTAAGAACTACTTTTCCTCCTTCCGGCAAAATTGTTTCCCCATCGGGCAACAGAATACTTTCAATATAAAACCAAGAATTATCTGAATTTTGAAATGCCGCGTAAGCGGTTTCCTTTTTCCAATCCTCATGTTTACTATTAAAGCAAATTTTTATAATGTCCGTAATTATATCAGGCTTGTCTTTATAAGAATAAAAATTTGTAGGCATGTCTGTAAAAATAGGTGCAGCCTTATCCAATTCATCTTTGCGCCTATCTTTTTCTGTTTTTTTAATCGTCCAAGCGACGCCCGCAAGAGTAATAGCTCCACCGAGAACAGCTGCAACGATTGTTGTTATAATTGACTGTAAACTTGAAAACTCTTCAGGAATAACATAAATAAGGTATGTTATCAACGCCAAAAAGCTTAATACGTCGACAACAAAAAAAATCAAATTTAAAATATTTTTCTTTGCAGACACCCCATTGCTGAGCGATATTAAAATTGTTACCGACAAAAGTATTAGCGCAATTCCTCCAAAAATATAGAGTAAAACTTTTGATTCAAAAACTCCCAGCACGAACAGAGCAAGTGAAGAAATATACAAGCCTCCAAGTTGAACGCCGTGAACAATTTTAGGAGAAAAATCTACTAATTTTTGTTTATCGGTAAAGCGCAGTGTTTTATATATTGAAACAGAAACCGTAAACTCAATAATACCTGTGATAATACTGCCACAAATTACGACTGGCAAAGATAAAAGATACCAGTATGTATATAAATAAGCAAAGGTTAAAATTACATACAGAGTTGTTAAAGGGCAAATTTTTCTTTGTTCTTTTGCCCTTTTATATTCCGCAAAATTATCTAAATTGATGACAGCACACCCGAGCCAGATCCATTTGCAAACGTGCGTAACCTCATCGGGTAAACGACAAAAGGGTAGTACAAGAAATGCCAGAAATAAAACAATACCAATCCCTATCAATATATTTTTTAAGAATTTACCAAATTTTCGATTAGGAAGCCACTTGCTCAATAAGGTTCTCATTTATCCTCCCCCGCTTATGTGTGTGTTTTCAAAATAATCAATTACCTGTAGATATTGTTCAACCGCCTTTAAACTTTCATCATTCCAGAAAAATAAACGAAAAAAACCTTGACTATTAATTTGCTGCAACCACCCGGTTACGGTTTTATCTTTTCTAAAGATGACATGATTTATAAAACCTGAAAATTGATTACAAATTTTACTGTTATAAATTGGAAACTCGATATTCCCATCAAGTATAAATGGAAATTTCGTAGTTATATAAACGTTTTCGGGATATTTAAAGATTTTTAATTTACTTCTTCCTTGATCTCCACCAGTTTTGTACATAATAAATTCCGATAATAAATATTGTTTATATAAAAGCATCAATAAGATAAACCCGATATGAATAAGATCTAAAGGCTGATCTTTGTCCCAAATGACATTGAACGTCATGAAAAACTCAGATATATCCCTACTGCTAAATCTTCGTTTACAAATCTTTTCAACCCTATTAAATTCATCGATTATTGCTGAGATTATTGGTGCTGTTTCCTCCTCCGTATAAACATTCTTGTCTTTTTTTAACGTATTGATTTTATCAATAAAATCTTTGAAAAGATTTCTCAGTAAAATATCCCATTGAGATTCTAAGATAAAATTATAATTAAAAAATTTCCGCAAATATTCTTCACCATCATTACCATACTGAATTTTAAAATTGTTACAAATCGCCGCCTTATTTAAAGCAACTATTACCATGCAATTTTTCGCATTAAATAAATGATGCAAGCGCTCTAAAACAACTAACTGTTCACCCGGTAAACAACGATCTATTTCATCGACTAAAATTATTAACTTACGTTCGGTACAACCATCTTCTTGCTCTGTCAATAAATTTAATGCAAGAATACTTTCATTCAACAGTGATTGATAGGATATATAATTACCAAACAATTTATTGTCTAAAATGGAACTTTTAGCTTGTTTAATAACATTTTTAATTAATTCTGCTGAAAAAGCAAACACTTTGCCTAAACTGCTCGCATCATATAACTTGTCAATTAGTTTATCAAACTCATCTTTTGCATATTGGGCTACTTTTTGCATCGCTAATTTTTTTACTTCGCGATTGATCAAGCGTAAATATTTGTTTGAAATATTTTCTTTAGGCAAAGCATCCAACACACAATACAAAATTGCAATTAACGGATCTGGATAAAAATTATTCTTCCATGCATCATAATATATCACTATATATTCATTATGTTTTTTGAATTCATTTTCCAACATTCCCATCACATAGGACTTACCGCTCCCCCATCCTCCATCCAACGCAAGACATGTATGCTCATCTTTTGGCAATGTTTCTACAAGATATTTAATTTTATTGACATAAATTTGTCTGCCTATATTGTCTTTTGGTAATTTCATTCCCCCCAAAAATCTCCTCTTTAAGGTCTACTTCTTCTCCGCCAACATCTTGGATTTTGCACATATTATAACACCCATTCTTGGTAGTATAAACTTATCAAATGCTTGCCAATTTATCCTTACTCCTAGCCATATATGGGATGAATTGCATGACAACTTGTTCCCTACAAAACATTTGCCATTATTCTCACAAAAAAATTCTATGTTATTTCTTTATCGTGTATAGTATAACATATTACATGTTAATTTTCAACTTATATATGACAAAGCCGCAAACACTGCCTTAATGCAGACTTTTTTACCTTTTTCATGCATAAATCTTTCACATATACATTCGAATATCTCTGCCACGCAAAAAGGGTACCCAAACAGATACCCTTTTTGCGTGGCAGAGAAAAATAACGTAAAACGAATTTTATTTCATACTATCAATGATTTTCAAGTATTGTTTTTGAGTAAGAACATCATTAGTAATGTTAAATCTATTTGCTACAAACTTTGACATAGAGCCTGAAAAGGCATTTATATCAACTAAATCACGATATAACTTTTTACGTTCATCAACTGTTTTATTTGCATTAAAGCAAAACGCCGTTTTTAATATGGAACGCAAAGACTTTGTATGCAACAAATTGAGTGCGCATAATAATTCAATCGTAACCTCTGAAACAGACTCAAATTTATCAGGGTCGGGATATGTATTATTTGAGTTCGAGACATACCCAACAACGTATAAATGTCTTTTTGCTTCCGAACAGCAATGTCGTTTTTCTTGTTCGCTATCGTATCCCTTGTAATATCCTTGAAATCTCGCGATATTTATATGCAAACTACTTAACAATGTATTGATTAGTTTTCGTTTTTTTCGAGTATATGTAAGTCTTGATACAAGTGCGACGGGCTCCGCCCGTCGCAGACAAGCACACGTCCCAACACAAACAACCAAACAAACACGGAAACGAAAGCGCGGCGGGCGGGGCGTTTGCGCTGACCCGCTTCCAACCTAATCCACCCCATAGCAATTAGTTTTTATAACAAGGAAACCGAGCTGCAGTAAGTGCAGCTCGGTTTCCTTGTTATAGCTTTCTCGTATTAAAAATGTCTAAAATTATCTCTTAAAGCTTTATACAATAACTTAAACATCCGATATCTATTTTCATACATCCAAAACATTGCCTCCATAAGATAGCCCCTGCTTAATCCGCAGTATTTCAAAAGCATATTCTTTACATTTACCACGATTTTTCCCTCACAGGACTTCTACTCCGCAGCTTCAAAACTTGATCCTTTTTACTTCTTTTTCGTTTTTCGCCTCCCTAAGCAATCACTAAATACAATCATTAACTCAATTAAACCAGTGTCGTCTGAAATATTTTCTATACCAATAAGAACAACATATAACTGACATTATAAGTCACTTAAACATTTTCGAAAGAAATCTTCCGCGTATATACCATAAATCCCCCTATTGATTACAACCGACAGCGATCCATTATCTTCTACAGAAAAATTTTTTGCCTAGATCCACCAATTTATATATCTTTTAAATAACTAAATTATTTTTTTTTGCTGAATGAATCCAAGTTTCGTCTCTGAAAAGTACTTGGAGCCATACCTAACTTTTTTTTGAATACTTTAATAAAATAGTTATAATCAGGTATACCTACTTTTGCGCTGATATTGTATACGGATTCTTTTGATCCGATCAAAAGCTGTTTCGCTACATGGATACGCTTGGTCTGAATATACGCCCCGATTGACTCGCCGAAATTCTCCCGGCATATTTTATAGAGCTTATTTTTGGATACATGGAACTTTCTGCAAATTTGCTGCACAGACAAAGCCTCGTTCAAATGATTGCTCAGATAAAGGTCTATATCCGTCGCAAGAGGATCGGGACGGATCTGGATCATTTTTGACAGCCATGTAAATTGAGTGACCGCCTGCAAGATTCGCACTGCCGACATCACCGTCTCCATGTCGAAACTTTTCAGATTTTTATATCCGTAATACAGCATCTCCTCATTCAGATGAAGATCTTTTAGGTTCTCCCTGATACTTTCAAAAGTTGTCTGAGGAGCGCCTTTGTCCTCGATCTGTCCGAACATGATAAACCCGAGCAGTTTATTCTCATACAGAATCGGTAAAGCAACATCCACCAACCCCGCATGGCATTTATGCCTTACAGGCTGTTTCAGCCGCGCACATTCTTCGCAAATTTTTCGATCCGACATCACACAGCGATGATTTCCCAATTTTGTATCTTTGATGATTTTACAAAATAAAGGCATTTCTTTTGGCTGATACGTCAGCTGCGTAAAATCCGCATCCCATAAACTGACGGTCATTCCCGTCAACTTATAAAAATCATGCAGTAACTGATCCAGTTGTTCTTGGTCAAAAGCTACAAGCAAATCTGATTCCTCCCTGTGTCCGATTCCTTCACAACAAAATCTGCCTACTGCACAGAGTATTTTCTCAACATTTTTTTTGTGAAATCTAATAACTCAGCTGCTGCCCTATCCAGATTTTCTTCAGAACGATCCGCGATCATCTGCCGCCAAACTCTGATATCGTAACCTACCTCGTCACCCATCATTAAAAACGGCTCAGAAACAATATTCCGTTTATATCCTATTTCTTGCAAAGCCGAAAAAATTTCATCCCAATCCAGGTGTCCCCTGCCCGGAATATTACGGTTATTTTCGCCCGTATGGAAATGCCGCAACCGATTGCCTACAAGCCGTATCGCGTCCCCGATGCTGTTCTCTTCAATGTTCATGTGGTACGTGTCCAAGTGGACGCCGATATTCGGACTGTTCACAAAATCCACATACTGCAAAGCCTCTTTAGCCGTATTGATAAGCGGTGATTCGAAACGGTTCACGGCCTCCACACAAATAGTGACCCCTTCTTTTTCCGCAATTTTCATAACTTTCTGCATCGAATCGACGCTCCGTTCAAGCATTTCCGCTTTTTCGTTTTCATCTACAAAATAATCGGGTATGCCCCATCCTGCAAAAGTCACGCCTGAAAACAGCTCACCGCCCATGACGGCAATTTTCCGCACAATATCGCTCAAATAACGCACACCGCCCGCACGTATTTCTTTGTCCTTACTTGCCACGTCATATTTCGGATTCAGCCCCAGGCTGTAAGAAAGTTCTATACCCCGTTCATCGGCATAACGTTTGATCGCCCGGCACTCGTCGTCCGGCATATCAAGCAGAGGCTGTGCCTGAAATTCTAAAATATCGTAACAGAGACTTTTGACTTTGTCAATATAATATCTGTAATTCACCGCCCAACTGTTTTGCCAAAAATTAACAAAAATTCCAAGTTTATTCATTTTTTCTCCTTTTAAAGGTTGTCTATATGCAAGCCCAGGTAATTTTCAAATGCTTCGCGCACCGATTCCGCCCAATAACCGCGCGTTATGGCAATATGATGGCGGTATCCGTTTTTGCCCATATATCGAAGCATTTCCTGCAAAGATCCTCCGTTCTTACGAAAAACCATTCCGCAGCCGAAAAAGGCTTTTTCCAAGGGATCTCCGGTGATTTCCCCTTCACATACAAACGAATGCAGATCTCCGCATTCTGTTTTCAGGCTTCCGACCGTGACGGCCCCCTTTGCAATTTCCCCTACATTGATCCCTACCCCCGAACCTTCACCGTATGATTTTTTAAACATCAGATGTTCTTCGATATGCCCCTTGCCGGACATGAGCGATTTCGGCGCCGGCCCGCAGTGGAACAGGACAAGTTTTTCCGGATCCTTACCGTAATTATTGTTCACATCGAACAACATAACAGGAAAATCGGCCGCCAAATTCAAAGCCCTCATCATTACCGCATTGCTGACATCCGTTTCACACGCAGCGCAGATCCCCTTTTCGTTTAAATCTCCCAAAATAAGGCAAGGAACGATTCCGTACCGTTTTTGCAGTTCATCCCAGCAGCGGACTGCCACGCAATCCAGGGAATAGGACTCTTTAAGTTTATCCAAGGCAATCCCCAGCCGTGCAATATTTTCCAATTTTTCTTTGGGATACTTGCCGAAATCGGATAAACCAGCATAATATTTTGCCCTCTTTTGCACGTCTTCAATCCCGACCGAATCCATGATCGCAAAAACCTGCGCCGAGTCGATGGTTTCCACCGTGATATGCCTACGCTGCATGGCGATTTCATCGATGCGCACCGTCTTGAATGCCGTTGTGCGCGCTCCGATCTCCCCTACCGCAAAAGAACGGAATCCTTCGACGACACGGCAAGTCCCGGCAAACAGCCGCAAATCTTCTATAAACGATGCATCGGAAAATGAAACCGTAAAATCTTTCGTCAGCGTATAACGGATGCCTGCCTGGCGCAGCACATTGCACATGGCAAGTTTCCCGCACAGCGCGTCGCGCCGATGCGCAAAATCCATTTTACCTATTTCATCCGAACAGGCAACGACAAGTATGGGGACATCGGCATCTTTCAGCGCATAATACGCCCCGTTTTCGTCGCCGAAATTAGGCAGGCATAAAATGATCCCCTGGTATTCCCCTCTGTGCTGCGCAAGAAACTGCGCGTACAGCTTTCCTTCCGCGATCGTCTCTACCGCCCCGAACCGCGTCAGGTTTTCCTCCATCATCAGTACGCCGTAGCCATTGCTTTTCAACACCTCTGCAAGGTCTTCACGCGCAGCATGGATCAATTCACCCGGGAAAAATCCTCTGTTCCCAAAAAATAAAGCGAATGTTGTCATCATTATTCCTCCAAAGCAAACAATCTCGCAAAATATTTACAATGCGGACAGATTTTTAAAACACCGTCTTCAAAATCGTAATCCGTCTTTAACCGCTTAGGATACAAAACAGATACCCTCCGTACACCGTATTGCCGCAGAGAGATCTCCCATGTCTTTTCATTTCCTTTATTCCATATACAAAGCATTCGTTTCCCGCCGCCGTATAAACCAAAGGCATACACATTCTGCTCCTGCTGCGCAAATCCGCAAGGCCAGAAAGGCTTTCCGTGGAATATCAATTCTTTCAGCGATGCATTTACGGCAATCCCTTCCTGCACGAGAGAAAAAGCGTCCTCTTCCAATAAATCCGCTCTTCCGCTTTGATATACCCGCAGCAAAACCGCATTGACCATATTGAACGCTACCTGTTCAAGATCCTGCCCTCCGCAGGGATAAGACCATACACCTGCCTGTTCCGGCAAGACAGCCGTCACGCAATTTGCGGCAATGCAGGCATAGCGGAAACAATCGGTCTGATCACTGGTGGATTGCAAATGGCAGCGGGAAAGCAATCCGTATTCCATACGCAAACCGCCGCTTGCACAACTTTCAAAAATAACATGCGGATACCGTTTTTGCACGCCGTCCAGCCATATGCAAAACCAGCGCCAATGCTCTTCCAGTCCCGCCGCAAAGTTCTTCGTACCGGTACCTGCGCCGCCGTTCACGTTATGATCCATTTTGATGTATCCGGCTCCGTATTCGCCGATCAGCCTCTCCATCACTTCATCGGCAAATTTTCGCACCTGCGGATTGGCGAAATTAAGAATACAGCGCGAATTGTCCACAACACGCTTTCCGTTCCGCATAAAAAACCAATCGTCCGGCAAACGTTTCGTATACTCCTGTTCCGCGCTCATGACTTCGATTTCCACCCAAAGTCCCGGCACCATACCCCGTGCGCGTATTCTGTCAAGAACGTACTTCAGTCCGCCAGTAAACCTATTTCGGGCGGCAAACCACTGCCCGGTATCATCCCACCAAAAACCGTCCGTGTACCAGCCGGCATCGATCATATAATATTTGCATCCGAGCCGCGCCGCACATTCTATCAAAGGAAGCTCTTTTTCCGTCGTCGGATCTGTGTCCAGGCAATTCATATAATCATTGAACACGCAGGAGATCCCGAATGTTTCCGGATCATATCGGCGGGCGGCGCGGCGGTAATCGGTCACCTGCCCGAAAACCGTTTCAATACCCTTTCCTTCTGTCACGAAAACTGCAGGCGTTTGATAACTTTCACCAGGCTTCAAATCCTTTTGCCAGCCTGTTTCCTGCAAAGAATGTCCTCCCGCCGCCAGATAAAGTTTTCCGCCCACCGTCGACACTTCCCAATTCCAGCTCAAACTGCCTTCGACGTCCCAATAGAGCATGGCTCCGCTCGCCGCATTTTCCAAAATACCGGAAGGAAGATACTCTTTGGTCGACCATGTGCCCGTATTGCTCACGGAAATCCTCTTTCCGGAGAAATCCGAACAGCAGAACAACCCAAGATCCCCTGCCACATATCTTCTCCAACCGCATTCCGCTTTCCAGTAATGATGCGGAATCCATACATATGCTTTGGATTGCCAATCGCGACCCATAAGCGCCGGATCAGTCATAAAAAACGCCGATATGTAATCAAGCACCACTCTTTCTTGCGATATATTTCGGATAGTCTGGCTGCTAACCCAGCCCTTTACGCCCCGATAAAACTGAAAACAGCTGCAGACTTCTATCCGCCCATTCGCTTGAATGATTTCAAAGATCTCCCGTCCGTCTTCCTGGCTTATGCGAACCTCTTTAAAGCGCAGACCTGTTGTTTCACTGCATCCCAGATGTTTTGAAAAATGATGTTCTTTTTGGTCGTATCCGCTTAATTGCACTTCCACGAGCCTGTAATCTGCTGCGGAAGCGAGGACTTCCTCCTCGCTGAAATCCCCGCTCCCTGCAAAGATCACGTTGCCCTGCTCCGTCTCCGCAAAATGCAGCTTATTTTCTTCAAAAAAGTGATGAAACCATCGCATATATTTTCCCTTTTACTGATGCAGACTGAATTTTGCAATTGCTCCTGCACCGGCATTCTGTATAAGATAACTCACTACCAATCTTCCCGTCCAGCCTTCCGGTGCAAGCCCTCGAAGACCGATCGTGACGCTTCCTCTGCCCGGAGCGCCCAAAGTTTCAGACGATGTGGACAGTTTTTTGGAGCCGAACGGTAAAGCGATATCTGTTTGGAAACCGTCCAAAGAATAATACACGCTCTCGGTATATCCTTGCTCCGTCTGGAAATCCAGTTTGACGCCCAGCGCGGCGCCTTCTCCTGCGGTCAGTTCTCCCCATGTTTCATAATCCAAAGTAAGTGTTTCAACTGCGTCCATATCTTTCAGTGTAACGGAAGCCGCACTTGTACCCTCAGCATTACCGTTCATGGCAACATACGCAGTCAGGCTGTTTTCATGGATCTCCGAATACGGCGTCCCGTTGCCGCGCTGGGGATAATAATAGTCTTTTCTGACTATATTTTCACGTAACGTATTGTCAAAATCTAAATCTGTCAGTGTTCCGCCTGCGGCGTTAATCTCAATATAATAGACGGCATTTTCCTGCAGGGAAAGATCTGCAGCCAAGCGGTTGACATCGACATCTTCATAATATCCCACCAAATACGGCTCATTCCGGCTCGTATAAGTGGAATGGTCGTCGTCCACAAGATAAACACTGACGTTACCTTTTTCAAAAGGAATTCCCGTAAAAGCTACCTTTGCACTCTGCGCTTGCGACGATATATTATAGACGATCAGCCCCGCACGGCCGTCATCGGCTGCGGCATACGTTTTCAATCCATCGGAAAGTGCCGGCTGTACAACGCGGTTCACGGGCAATCTGCCGTACATCCAGTTGACGTGATACGCCGCATATCTCTGCAGAGAATATGTATCAATGGACGAGCATCCCACTCCATTCCGCTGTTCTGAAAGAAACGTTGCCCAACTTACACGCGTGATGTCGTTGGCATCCAGAAGCGTTTCGATCGCCCCGAACATTCCGGGAACTACCTGCGCCGAATTCCACATCTGTGCAGAACTTTCACTCAGCGGCTGGTAAATATTAAATTCATTGAGATTCTGCTGCATCGTAGAAAGCTGCGCATATTCTGTGGGATCATTTTCGGAAGTCCCGGCCTGCGACGCCGTCAGAGCCTCCAGAATTGCGTTTCGATAGGTAGAAAAATTTTCCCCGTCTCCGCCGACTCCTATAATATCTTCCAGTTTCCCTTCTCTGCCGTAAAAATGCCAGGAGATGGAATCCGGAAGCACGTCTTCCTGCGCCGTGCGTTGGATGAAGCGTTCCCATTTGGTCATCGTCTGGCCTTCCTGCTTCTCTGAACAGATGAGATGTATCCAGGATGCGGACATTCCTTCCACAAACGCATCCTGATCCGCCTCGCGGATGCCTTTTGCCCCTGAAATATAGGTATCTATGTAATCTTCCCACGTACCGTCAAAGTATTCCGTTCCAAGATCCGGTTCATTCCAGATTTCATATGCCCCGATGCGGATATCTTTTTCTTTGAAATAATTGGCCATGTTGTAGCAAAGTTCCTGCCATTTTTCTGCTACGGGTTTGGATTTCCAACTCCCGTAAGACTGTGCGTATGCAGGGCAGGCAAAAACGACCAACTGCGGCAATACCGATTGCTTTTCCAGTCCGCGCACGACCTGCATCATCTGCTCGTATTCGGCATCCGTAGATCCGTTCAATTCCGTTGTCCTGCCGATGTTGTATCCGAGACCCGTATACCCCATAAACAAGTCAAAACGCAAACTTTCTGCATTGAGATCCTTCAATGCGGAAAGCTGATTTATGGAAGACTCGCGGATATAACCCGCCTGATCTCCTACAAATCCCCATGTCGTGGCAAACTGGTCAAACTTTTTTATGTACTGAGTATGCGTGCCATCGCGCGCGGAAAAATCAAATTTTACCGCATTTTCCTGATCGTAACTCAAAGTTTCGTTTGTCTGCGCAGGTTTCTTCGCACACCCTCCCATGCCGAATGTTCCGGCAAACGCCAAAAGTCCGGATAAAATAATTAGCAGAATACGCTTTTTCATTCCTTTCCCCCTCTCATTTATAATAATTCCAATTCTTCGGCTGATTCCTTCATTTCGAAAAAACACGGCCTCTCTTTACCGACTATATTCGGCTTATGCAAAGACATCTTTAACCGTCCGTTCAGGTCCTTGAACAAGCAGGCATGTCCGCCGTCTTTAAAAAACAACGGCTCTCTGATATGCCGGAAAGGTCCCTTCACCGACGCCTCACTGACAGCCATGCCTACCGCATACCTGTTGCCTTCTGTGCTGCTCGACCAAATCATCAGGAGCTTACCGCTCTCCAGCTTGTATAAAAACGGCCCATCTGTTATGTATCCGGAAATCTGTTCGTTGAATTTTGTAAGGCAGGTCCACGGCGCATCGGACGCTTTGAACAGTGTGACTGGAGCTCCTTCCGCACCGGAAAGATCTTCCTTCAGGCGCACTAATTCCATTGTACCGTCGCCGATCTGCGTCCATTCGTGACAAAAAACTGCATACGGTATACCGTTCTCCACATACAACGTCGCATCCAAACAGTCCCAGCCTTCCGGAGTGAATGCCGGAGCAAACGGAAGAAAAGGTCCTAACGGATCTTCCGCCCGCAAAATCTGGCAGCGTCTGCCTTGCTCAGACGAACGGAAAGATGCAAACATATAATATCTCCCACGGTATTTGTGCACTTCCGGTGCCCAAAAATTTTCTTCAGCCCAAAAATCCGCCGGGCGCTCAAACACTTGGAATGGTCCTGCAAAATTTTCAAGATCTGTACTTACGTAGGCAGAAAAACCTTTACACTTACCCGACCATATATTCGGATCGGTGGAACCGTACAGATAATATTTCCCTTTTTCCACAAGAATGAAAGGGTCTCTTATATTGATTTGATCTCGCGTCATTTTCATTTATCTCTTTGCAGCAAAACAGCTGCGCTCAGGATCCCGTCCTCTTCGGTTTCCTGTATAACTGACAGGCTGTCTCCGGTTTTTTCCACCTTGCCGCAAACAAAACTTTTTACAATTTTGTAATCCAGCAGGCACTGTTCCCGGATCTGTGCCATATTACCCCTTTTCAATGCAAACAGCCAAACGACCGCCTGTTTTCTGTCCTTCGAAAAACGGATCATCCAGCGCGTACCCGCGGGATGCCGCAGCGATGAAAGCCCTTCCTGGAAGTGGACCAGGGTATCACCGCTCCTGATCACTCCCTTGATCTCATTATAAAATTCTACGGAAGCCTGCACTGCAGCGGCTTGTTGTTCCGTCAGAACATCGAGCTCTCCGGAAAGGCAATAGCGCCCGCACATACCCTTGATTATCGTATAATAAGTACGCGAAAGGGAATATTCCCGCAGCAGAACCGACCATATCTGCATTTGTCTGGGTAACATCCAGCGGTGCAGGTCGCAAGCGATCATAGCGCCTTCGAGACCGAGGTGGGCATCCGAAAAAGATGCCATACTGCCCAACTGTAAAAAGCCAGGCTCCAAGCGATGTCCGCCTGAAGAGCAAATTTCCATAACGATGCCTGGTATTTCCCGTGAAATTTCGCGAAAAAATCCGCGCACACTTTCCGTCTGCTGCCGCAGGCCTTCCCCGTAGGACTCCGCTCCGTCGCATCCGATACCGACCGGCTCGTTGTAATCGATCTTTACATAGCCAAACCCGTTTTCCCGCAACAGACCGATCACCTTTTCGCGCATACGTTCCCGTACTTCTGCTTTTCGGAAATCCAGAAATGCTCTCTCCCGATGACGAAGCATGCAACCGTCCCTTGTCAGAAGATATTCGGGATGCTCTGCGAACAAATTACTGTCATCCGACACACTTTCAAATTCAAACCAAAGGCCGGGAATCATCCCCTTTGCCCGCACATATTCCGACAGCTCTTTCAGCCCATTCGGAAAAAGTATTTTGCTCGGCTGCCAATCCCCGAAGGTATACCATGAGCGTTCGTCCGGGCGCCACCAGCCCACATCGACTACAAAATACTTAACGCCCAGCTCCGCGCATTTGTCTATCATCGGGCGCAGCTTTTTCATACTCGGCTCGCCCCAGCTATAACAATATTCGTTATAAATAATGGGCAACGTATCTTCCGTTTCAGGTAAATTCAGGCCAGCATTGTACGCATCCTGTAATTTTGAACAGGCTTCTTCCAATCCGCCCCGTACCGCCGTAACGTACGCAGACCACGAACAGAAACTTTCGCCTTTTTCAATGCGCTTGCGGAAATGTCCGCTTTCAAAATCCGCGATTCCTCCCGAAATACTGATGCTTGCCTGGTGATGCAGTACATCCAGATGCCAGCTCATAGGCGCTTCCAAAGACACTGCCCATGTACACTCCGCATCTTTATCTTCCACTGCCGTGAAAGGCATATATGTACGGCACGGCATAGATCCGTTCTGCCCGATGCGGGATACGCGGAAACCGTAACTTGACCAGGAATCTTCCATCTGCAGATCGGAAGCAGTTTGCGTTTCCAATTTTCCTTCCGCGCTCCAGTTCGTACGCAGCCTGTGGATCAAAAGACGATCCGTATCATTGTCCGCACAAAAAGGCGAAATGCAGTTTATCGTAACGGAAGGCAGATTTTCCAAAACAACGCTGTCCCCTTCATTGCGAAAAACGACAAAACATTCCAGCGCACTTACGCCCTCTTTCTTGCGTATATGTTGTTCATAATACTGGCCCTTTCCGTTCTCAAAAATACTGATAAGCTCACGGCAGCCGTCTTTTTGAATTTCTTCGCGGGACTGAAATTTGAATTCATAGCAGGAGGATGTATTGTTCATGACGATCCCTGCACTGAACTCCTTTTCCCCCGCATCCCCCAACAGCGAAACCTGCACCATCGGATCGTTCCGTACATGCGTAAAACCGTTTTTACGGATATATTCCATGGTAAACTTATCGTCTGTGACCTGATCCGCCAAAGACGATGGCACCACGACAAAACTCAGCAGCCCTTCGACATCCGCATACACGAGCGTCAGATCGTCCCACTTATAGAAAACTTTTTGGCATTTCATACATTTACCCACGCGTAAAATTGATGGTTATTTCCCAGCAAGTCTGATCAAAGGTGTAATTACCGTTGCAGTTAAATACAAAGTAAAGCATTTCCCCTGCTTTAAGGCTGACCTTTCCATCGATATGATGTTCATCCAGATCAAGAGCGCCTACCGCCAATTCTGCAATATATTCATCCTCGCTTTCTCCTGCCGTTACAAAAGCAAAGCAGCCGTCCTGTCCGACGCCGTTCCTGTTAACGGGGCGACGTTGCAGAATCGTCGTAAATTCCGCTTCGCCGTCTGCCGGCGCTTTCCATGCACGGATCACCTGATCGAGCTGACCCGGATGCACGATATACGATTCGATCAGACAGTTCGTATCTTTTGCCGTGCGCCAGGTACACATCACATCATCCCAAATGAGATATTCTGCTGATGAGAGATCATCCCGCGCAGAAAGATAATACCAATTCCGATACCCCTGTATGCCGGAATAATCCGTCCGCGAATTGAATGTCTGCGTCTTTGCGGAGCCGTCATCCGATCCCGCTCCCGAACAGCCGATGAACATTCCCAAACTTAACAACAATGCCAAAATCAAAATTACCGCTTTTTTCACTTCTTCTCCCTCCTCTTCCATAAACTTACTGTACATACGAGACCGATGCATATAGCCGCAAACACAGCCGATTCACTGTACAAAACACCGTTGCAACCGCTGTCTGTTTCCGAAACCGTCAGGATTTCTTTCTTTTCGTCCGGCAATCCCAAAAAGGCTTTGTATGAATCTTTCGCATCCAGATATTGATACAATTCCGTTTCAGGAACAATATCCGTGCTCTCTGAAGTCAATGAAATAGAAACATTGTAGAAAAATTTGGAAGAATAAGCAACCGTGTTCCCTGCTTTGTTTTCTGCATAAAACATGACCGTATCGCCCTTGTTCACTTCCAGCGTCAATTCCACTGTCCGTTCGGTACGGTCGTCTTTCGGATATTCCTGTGACCAAACCGTTTCCCCGTTATGATAAATACGGGCATTTATGCCTTCTTCGCCGTCAGTCGACACGACAGCCGCAGAACCGAGTACGCGCAGAACACCATCCCTGTCCGCCACATAAATCCGCATCGTTCCCGTGTAAGCACCCAGATACTGCGCTGTAGCATCAATGGAAGTATTCCATTCGGGACCGTTCCACAATGAATAGTTGAAATTACCAAAACCGTAATTCATCAAAACATAATTGTCTTTATCGCCGTAAGCATAGAACCAGCCGTTTTTACCCTGTACGTCCGAATACCAATCGGATGTGAAAGAGTATTCCTCCGCTCCGATCCCTTCCCCGACTTCCTGCGCAGGGGTATCGATATGGAAATCAACGTAACAATTTAATTCAAGTTGAAGACTGCACTCTGCCGTCAAAACATCGCTTCCCGACAAAACCTCAAAAAATACGATGTCGCCGTTTTTGATCTGCACATCTTCGAAATTAAATTCCGCAAATGTTTTTTTGGAATTCAAGACCTGACTGTACAGTACTTCTGCCGCACCCCAACCGTTTTCACTGTATGCGCGCTTACTTACCCGGAAAGTCATGCCTATTGCATCTACTTTTACGGTTACCATGTTTCCTACGATTCTTGCCGTACCTTCTCCCACAGCTTTCCAAACTTTCATGACGGAACTGGAGTTGGAAGGTACCATAATACGATGATCGACAGATACAGAGGAATACACGTCTTCACCTTCCCATACGCCATCCTTGCAATCCAGTTCGTAATATTCGGCATCGGACGCACCAAATGCGTAATACCAATTATTTTCGCCCTGCGCCGTTCCGTAAACGGAATCATACGTCTCCTGAGGGATATCTCCGCTGACGGCCCAGCCCATATTTTGGTCGATGGGATCTGCAGCGTAATCAAAAAGTATAGACATACAGGACGTTTTCCACGCTGCTGAACACAAATACTGTACGCAAATCTGATCTCCTGCCAAAACCTCAATTTCCTGCGTTCCTTGCGTATCCGCAAAATATCCTATCGTATTTTTCAAAATAGGCTGCTGCCCCACCAACTCTTCTAAAACGCCACCGCGAATGCGTATAATACGCCAGGAAGCACTTTCTGTTTCCAAAGAACCGTCATCACCCATTTCTGACACATCGCTTCGGGCATAGGCGCCAATCACAGACAGTTTTCCGTCTGCCGGAACATTGTAACAAAGCCCAGAATCTCCGAATCCGCCCGTCGAGTTGGAGTACCACTTATTAAACCATACTGCACCCACACTGCTGACAGAATTTGGCATCGTATACCAGCTACCGGGCGATTCGTACCCCGCAAAGTCCATGGGCGTGAGCGTCTGCATTCCGACAGCCTGATAAACATAGTACTGATTTCCGGATTGATTGTCCGTATGCATGCTGGTTGTAATCAGTTCTTTAGAGTCTTTAAGAACATTCCCGGAATTATCATAGGTAAACGCAAAATCTCCCGTCAGCGAAATGGATTCCGCAACTGGCGCCGCAGGCGCTGCCTGATCCGTGACATCCCTGAGCGAAAAATCCACATCAAACACACCGCCGCAAATACTGTCTTGCGAAGAAACTTCTGCCACAAAGTACAATACATCGCCGATTCCGACAGAAATGCCCTGCAAAGTATCTATCTGCGAAAGGTCAATCGATGTATCGCCGCGGTGCAGGACCGTCTGTTCCAGTAAAACGACGGCTCCTTCTGTCTCGCCCTGTTCCGCAAGCATGATGCTCACACACACTTCATCTCCCGTATCATCGTTTGTAAAAGCGGAAACTTCCCCAACAATATTCAATTTACCCTCTTTTGACACCGCATAAGCGCGAATCGCATCGTATTCTGCGGTAGGACATTGCGCTAAATTATCAATATATATGCGGTTCAGTTCTCCCTGTCCCTGCCAGAATCTGTGCTGCTGCACATAAAACATATTGATCAAGCGGTTTTCCGAAAAATCTCCGCTGAAATAATACCAATTTCCTTCACCCTGATAAACACCTACTGCTGACGCTTTTTCGTTCCCCGTCTCCGCCGACGCTCTTTGCAACGGCATCTGCAGCATAAAGACTGCCAAAAAAATCGCCGTCAAAAACGCTGCAGCTATCGGCAAGACTTTAACCATTTTTCCCCTTAACATTTTTCATCCTCCCTTTTTTAAATTCATTCCAGATATGCTTTTGCCGCTTCCGCATATTCATCGATCAATGCCTGACCACCCCAGGCACTCAGGAACTGATTTTTGTATGTATCCCAGGCACTGTCAAATGCCGCATTGCTAACCTCAATGGTATCCCAGTCTACTGTACCGATTTTTTCCTTATTGTAATCCTGAAAATCCGAAGAGATCAAGCGCACAAAATACTCATAAGAATCCTGCCCGATCGTATCCCAGTTGCTGATAAACAGCGGAGTCTGTACGTAGACGGTGGAATCCACATGCGTATATCCTTCAGCCATCTCCATAAATTGCTCCACCAGATCATAATTGGACGAAAAGCCGGGGTTATAACTCAGTGACCAATCGACAAACATGTGCGTATCGAACGCCGGATCCAATGATTTGACCGTGAAATTATAACCGTTAGCATCCACGCCCATCAAGCTGACCTTCTGTCCCTGAGGGTCCACTTCATAATGTTCTCCCTCAACGCCGTAAGTAAACAAATCATACCCTTTGTCGCTCAGCATAAATTCAAGCAGATCCAGAATAGCAGAAATTTTATTTTCACTCAGATCCCCCCGAATGCACACACCGCACCAGAACCCCGGATTTCCGCGGGTTCCGTAAGTACCTGTCTCTCCCTTAGGAGGCGCGATCACCGCAACCGCCGCTTCCGCTTCTTCTCTGGTCAGATTGTTGGCAGCGCGAAGCTGTTCCACATATGTATTGTAATAGACGTTGTCCACCATGATCCCCGTCCGGTTTGAACAGAAATTCTGGATTTTTGTAGGATCGGTCATCGCCGTATAATCGGGATCCATGATGCCTTCCTCATATAAGCGGTTCAAGAAAGATACCGCTGCCTTGTTTTCATCAGTGACCCAGCTCGCCGTCACGCTTCCGTCCGCGGTATCCACCCAGCCCCAGTACGTGCTGTCCATTGCCTGAAAAATCCAGTTGTTATACCACATCAGATCACCGCTGCATGTATACCCATAGGTATCATCCTGACCGTTCCCGTCCGGATCATAAATGGTGAAAGCTTTTGCGAGCCGATAAAACTCCAACAGTGTTTCAGGCAGAACAAATTTATGCGCTTCATATAATTCATCTGTCATCTGAGATTCCGAAGAAATGATTCCTTCTTTCACCAGAATTTGAGCCAGCTTTTCATTCAGATTGTTGATCCAATCCTGGCGCACAAACATCACGTGCGTCTGTTTGATAGTAATCGGCAAAAAGTAATATCCTCCATCCAAATAGTCGATCCTATCCACCAGCCAATCATATTCATGCAGCCGCTCATAAATATTGGGATATTTCTCCTGCGTTACATAATCATCCCAATTCAAAACAGCTTCATCGCGCACCATTTTTCGGAAAACCTGCGGCCGATCCACGGTATAATGGATGAACATATCCGGCAGGTTCTGCGTATTGTAAAGATTGTTGATTGTCGATTCCCAGTCCCCATATCCGCACGTTACTGATTTTAAATCCAAACCGTGTGCTTTCTCTTTTAATGTAGCATAGATGGGCGTATTTTGCCTGCGAGCAGCATTCAGCGATGCGAAATCCCATTTAAACATAGAAATTTCCGTTTCGTTTCCTCCGCCGCCGCATCCGGCAAAAGAAAACAAAGCCAAAACCATACCCAGCACAACTGTTAGGAAACAGCTAAACCTCTTACTTTTCATCTACCTTCCTCCTTTAACCTTTAACACTGCCAAGCATTACGCCGCGCACAAAATATTTTTGAACAAAAGGATATACCGCCACGATCGGAAGTATTGCAATTACGATTGTAGCCGCATTCTGCCCTTCAGCAAATGTAATCGTCGCATCTACTCCGCCCGTAACCGAGTCTCCTGCCACATTCGACGAAAGAGCATTGCGCAACGCAAGCGACAGCGGCTGAAAGTCCGGATTGATTATAAACAGCATCGGCCAATACCAGTCGTTCCAACGTTCTACCGCGTAAAACAATGCCACCGTTGCTATTCCCGCTTTACTCAGCGGAACTACAAATTGCAACATGATACGTATCTGCGATGCACCGTCCATGGAACATGACTCAATGATCTCATCCGGCACTGCACGAAAAAAATTCCGAAGAATGATCATGTTAAACCCGCTGATCCCGAAAGGTATGATCACAGAAAAAATACTGATAAAATTATTCTGCATCAGCCCCAAATTACGTACAACAATATAAAAAGGGATCAAACCTCCGCCGAAAAACATTGTAAACAATACAAATAGAAAAAATACTCTTCCCAAGAACATATCCGTGCGCGACAAAGCATAGGCGCCGATGATCGTGAGCGTCATATTAAAACAAACGCCCACCACCGTTATAAAAAGCGAAACTGCCAGCGCATTTCCAATTGTGTTCTGTATGAATATGAATTTATAATTTTCAAATGTAAAATTTTGCGGAATAACAAGAAAAGTACTCTGATAAAAATCGACTTTACTGGAAAAAGATATTAAAATTTCGTATACAAACGGAAACAGACAGGCAATCGCAAATAATATGAGAACCGTTATGTTGACCACATCAAAAGCTTTTACTTTCCTTTTCATATTCCCCTCAATCGTAAAGTCCATGCCCTGTCATCAACGCAACAACTTTGTTGCATATCAGCAACAGAACAAAATTGATCGCCGCTTTAAACAAACCAAGTGCTGTGGCAGGCTCCACCAGACCTTCACTGATGCCGATCCGGTATGCATATGTATCCAAAATGTCCGCCACGCTGTAAACAGACGCATTGTACAGATTAAATATGGAATCGAATCCTGCATTCAAAATATTGCCTACCTGTAAAATAAACATTGTGATTATGATCGGAGATATACATGGTATGGTAATGTACCACATGCATTTGAATCTACCGGCACCGTCAATGGCTGCCACCTCATAAAATGTGGGGTCCACACCGCTGATTCCGGCAATATAAATTACAGTTCCCCAACCTGCGCCCTTCCAGATTTCAGACAACAGCAGAATCACATAAAAATTTCCCGCCTCTGTCATATAGCTCACCCGGTCCAATCCTAACAGCAGACGTATATTGTTAATGATCCCTCCATTGACCGCAAGAAGATCATACACAATACCGCCAATGACAACCCAGGAAATAAAAAAAGGAAGATAGATAGCTGTCTGAATGGACTTTTTCAGTTTCGGAATACGCAGCTCGTTCAAAAACAAAGACAAAATGATAGGAATGGGAAAACAAAAAACAATTTTCAACAGACTGATGATGACTGTATTTTTGAGAGCACGCGTAAAACCGTTTGTATTAAACAGCCAGATAAAATGCTGTAATCCGTTGTTTTCCGCCCAGTGACTCCCTAATATTCCCAAGCGTGGTGAATAATCCTTAAACGCTATGATAATGCCATACATCGGATAATAACAAAAAATCAGAAACCATGTTATGACCGGTATCAGCAGCAAATACAGGGGCCAATATTTTCTTACGCTCCGATGAATAAATTTCTTTCTATCAATTCTATTATATTGCAACATATCCCCCCCCTTATTTTTTCTTATTATAACAAAGAAATATTTATATTTATAGTATCAAAATTCCCTAAAAATAGAAAAATTTTCCCAAAAAACAAACTTTTTTACATAATTCAATATTTTAAAATTTTCCCTTTTAGCTATTACTGCTCAATTCTTACGACGATTTTTTATATAAAAATCATACAAAAATACTCCCTTTAACGAAAAAAACAAGTGTTTTATTCAAATTGTAACCATTAAAAATTATACTTGAAAAAGCCACTAACTTTTTTATTAAAAAATAGTACGGGAATAGTCAAAAAAGCATAAGACTGTCTTAAGAGCATAGATAAACCGTGTACTTGTACTGACATAATATCCTCTACACCAGAAATGCCTGTTTCCGTACTTATTTTTTTATGTTCACAAACTTGTCGAATATCATCAATCGGCTTTTACCTTTCAGATATCTCATCGCTCATCTATACTATATTTCGGAGATATTAGTATCAACATGTGGATATGGTCCGGACACGCATTTGCTTCCAAAATTTCTATACCTTTGTATTCATCTTGCTTTTACTTGTTCCATAGATAACCTGTCTTCAAAATTTTGAAACAAATACTACATGGTATTTCCATTCATTTTTGAAATGTATTAAACTTAATTCACTTATCTTTGAGTCCTCCTCTGCCTTTTTGTTTGCGATTGATGACACTTTACATTCTATCATCGGAATTTTTTTGCAACGCTCACGATAAGATGAAAATTAACTTTTAATAGTCAAGTACCACCGGCTGAGCCGGTGGCTTGATTAGGCGCTTCAAGCGCATGGTACCGGCGGCACTACTCGTGCTTGAAGTTCCTGACAATTGCAACAATTTTTCAGCGGCCACCTCTCGGTGGCTGTCTTTTTATTTGCTTCCTTTTACCGGCTCTCCCGTGAACGGGTCTATATACTCCTTCATGCTTAATTGTTCATATAGTTTATCCTCTTGCAATTGATTTGCTATATATTTCTTTATTGCCTCTTTGTTTCGCCCTACCGTTGTGACATAACTTTATGGACACTATCTGATAGAGAGCGTGAACGGGCAGAAAATAAGCGTATGAGTTGTTATACCCATACGCTTGTTTTCATTTATTGAGCTTATAGCGCAGAACGGAAGCAATATCGACTTTATAGACGATGTCTATCACACGCTCTTTGCCTGTATGCTTCGGATGACCGCCTACGACTACACGGTCTAAAAGCTCATAGCACATCTCGCGGGTAAGTTCCGGCGCTTCAAGATATTTCTTTATGTTCCGTATAAACTCATCTGCGCACTGTATCGTGTTCGTCGTTTCAGTAAGCCGTGTTTCCAGCTCCGCGATTTCGGTTTCAAGCCTTTTCTGTTCATCGGAATATTTTTGTATGAAACTGATACAAATATCCTCCGGCATTTTACCTTTCAGCCTATCCTCATATGCAAGCTGCATCAGACGGGATAATTCTTCCGTGCGCTTGCGTTTAATCTGCAATTCTTTCTTGGCGGACTTTATCGCTTTATCCGCAAGTTCTGCGTTATGACGGATAAAGTCTTCTCGGATAGTCTTTTCGTCAAGAACGATCCTTTGCGCCATTGTCCGTATATCGTCGAGGACGATCGTCTCAATATCCTTCGCCTGTATGAAATGTGAAAAGCAATACGATTTTCCTAAACGCACATGATTGCCGCAGTTAAAATTGAAATCTATTTTGCCGTTCCGGTTGATGGAATTCATCTTCATTTTCCCGCCGCAGTCTGCACAATATAGAAACCCCGACAGCGGATGCGTATATCCGCGCTTTGTTTTCCTGCCCTGCGCTACGGATTTCTCCACTTCACGCACTTTATCCCAAAGCTCCTGCGATATGATCGGTTCGTGCGTATTGCAAACTATAACCCACTCACTTTCATCTTTTATATAGCGTTTGTGGTTCTTATAGGAAACCGTACCGTCGCGCTGCTGCACCATATGTCCCAGATAGGTAGGATTTTGTAAGATACTGTTCACCCCACAAAACGACCATAATCCCACATTTTCTCTGCGACCCACGACTCCGTACCTCTCCAAACAATATCTGCTTGGATTCAATACCCCTTCGGCATTCAGGATATCCGCTATCTTATGCGGGCTTAAACCGCTTGCTCGCATTTCAAATATCCTTTTCACGACTGCGGCGGCTTCTTCGTCAATTATCGGCGTTTTCTTTTCGGTATCGCTTTTCACATACCCGTAAGGTGCTTTCCTCGCATGGTACTTTCCGTCCTTTGCATTGCTCTTTAATACCGCACGTATCTTCTTGCTCGTGTTAGCGGCATGCCACTCGTTAAAAACGTTCATGATCGGCATCATCTCCATGGCATTGCTGTCGCGGTTTTCTGTGTCTACGTTATCCTGTATGGCGATAAACCGAATACCGAATGCGGGAAAGACATAATCGACATATTGCCCGACTTCGATATAGTTTCTGCCGAAACGCGAAAGGTCTTTTACGATTATCGTATTGATTACGCCTGTCTTTGCATCGTCTAAAAGTCTTTGGACTTCGGGGCGGTCAAAGGTCGTACCCGATACACCGTCATCGATGTATTCGTCGTGAATTTCAAAGCCGTGTTCTTCGGCATACTTGCGTAAAATAGCCCGCTGGTTATCTATGGATACCGACTCGCCCTGACGCTCATCCTCTTGGGAAAGCCTGTAATACAATCCTGCTATGTAGTGTTTCTGTTTCATACGTCACCTCGCTGCTTTATTGGCTTGATTCACCGCAAGCCGTTCCATCGTCCGCTCAAAGTCCTTGCCGCCTTTGAAATACCTGCGGACATAGTATGACTTCCCGCCCACGGTCTTCCGTTTGCTTACGGACGGGGCAAAGAGATAACAATTCTTCTCGTATTCTTCTACGCTGCTGTAAATATTTTTCATTCAATCATCCTCCTTTTGATTTTTTCTGTCTTTCGACGGAGAAAAAACAAACGGAAACGCAATATCTTTCCCTTATCCGTCCTGTTCATTGCTTTCCGTCAAGGGTTGCCGAAGGCAATGCACCTTGCCCTTGACGGGAAGGGCGTTTCCGTTGACACTCTCCGTCCGAAAGACAAAAGATTAGTTTGCCTTCGGCATTTTCTCGATCACTTCCGGGCTGACCGTACCCATGATTTCGCCGTCTACCATACAGGTGAAGTTAGGGGCAAGTATATACTTAAAGCCATGTTCTTCATCTCCCATAGGGCAGAGTATATCCCCGTCCAGAACGTCGGACACAAAGTAGGTTTTCAGCCCGCGCGAATACACGATCTTTTCGTCGTTCTTACTGATGTATTTGAGCATGTATTTGATGCTGTCCGCGACCTCATAGGCGTTATCGACCGCCGAAAAATCGCTCCGTCCGAACCGCTCGTTGAAAAAGCTGTTTTGTATGCTCTTTTCCCGTCGGTGCCGCTTGGTACTGTAATCCTCATACTCTTCCAGCTCGCCCGGCATCTGACCTTCCGGTATGTAAGTAATCGCATGGAAATGCAGCCGCTCTCCCAACTCTCCCCGTTCCCATGCTCCCATATACCGCCAGTCGCGCCGTGATGAAAGGTGATAGAGCGTATTCATAAGCGATGTTCGGAAAGTCTCTTCCGTATGCTTTTGGGAATCATACGTGTAAGTGCAAAAGAAATTCCATCGGTTGGTATAGCCGCGCCGGATCATGCGTTTGTATCGCTCCCATCTATTGCGGCTCAACCTGTTGAAGTGTTCTTCCACAAACTGTTCCGCCTCGGCTTCGTCCTTGAACATAGGGGCAAATTCCTGCAACAATTTGGCTTTGCGGCTTTTTCTTCCGCCTCTGACCTTTTCAAAGCGTTGCTCGAACTGCTGCAATTCCTCGCTCTTTTCCGGCTGTTTCCGCCGTCTCCTCCGCCTGCAAGGACGTTCCGTGTGCGGTATCGCTATCCAGTGGCTGCCGTCGTAATATATCTTTGCTGCGAGAAGGTTCATCTTTCACCTCCCGCAAGCGATACATGCCGCATTACCGCAATACCTTTTGTCTTGTTTTCCTGCAAATTCTTGTCCTCCGAAGATAAAATTTGCACGAAAAAAAGGGCATAGCACAAAAGAGAGAAATCACTGTCAGTTAGTTTCTTTCTTTTATGTTATGCCCTTGAAGATAACGACCCCGCCCCGAATCTTCCGCTCGGGGTAACGGCGCGGCAATTTTCAGCTCGCTGCAATCTCAATGGTATCGCTTCACGGCTTCTCTATTCTTATCTTACTTACTCAATCAAATCATAAATCAGCTCTCTTATTCAGTTGTACCGGCCCCTTTTCAGGTGCATGCGGGTATTATACAACCTTTTTCTCAAAAAGTCAAACATATGTTCGCATATTTTTAAGAAAAATCAAGAAATTTTTTCGGGGTTATGCACAATACCGAAAGGAAAGGGGCGGAACGGCGAATAAAAACATGACACAGCCCTGCAACGAAAGCCCACCCGCCGCGAGAGAAAAAGGCGATCCGCAAGCGGGTCAGCGCGGACGCCTTTTCGCGGCGGGCCTTTCTGTCGCTGCGTGTTTTATTGTTCCGCCCGTTTGGGATCGGCGGTTTGATTTTACCGTTTGAGCGGTTGCGTTTCGGTCTGTTTTTAGGCGTGAGCTTGTCTGCGGCGGCGCGAAGCGCCGCCGCACTCGTCTATGACAAGCTCACGCCTAACTGCCACTCGGTCCAAATCAATAGGCTCCGTATAAAGATTGATACCTCTTACGGATACTCGCTTTACGGAAATTTATAGTTCCTCTGCCAATGCCGAGCTCTGCTATAACTTCCGATTGCACCATCCCGTTCATATAGCAATTTAGAATAGCAATTTCCAATGCGGATAACTGTAACGCCCCTACAAGTTCGTCATATTTGCTGTAATCCGTCTGTTCGTGTTCAAAGCAGTTGACGGGATCGACGGGAAGCGCCTTATAATCCGTAAAGTCTATGGATTCTACAATCGTCCCGTTTTTGTCCGGTCTGTTCCGCAAAACGTCAATGAAGCGATTCACTTCCCGGTAACAGGCAAGTTTTATCGTGATCTCCTTGCCTTTGCGGTCTTTGCCGTAAATCTCCGACACCTTTCTTCCGACGAATTGATACAGGAAGCAGATAGCGGTCTGGGCTACGTCGTAACCGTCCGATACGATATATCCGACTTCGTTCATGTGGTGCAGGTCTTTGATGAGTCCGATATACAGCTTGTCTGCAATTCTGAAATCGTATTTTTTGACGGTGCGTAATGCCTGCAAAGCGATCATTTCGCCCATGAGTTTGACGTTGCCTTCCAAGATAGGTTCGGCGAAGAGTTCACTTTCGTTGCGATACTTTCCGTTTGAGAATTTGGTTACCAACATTTCCATTTTGAGATATACCTCCGAATTTTCTTTGCCTTTTTCGGGCAAGAGGCAGAGGTGCATAGGACGGTAAAAATCCGACATCCTGGAAATGAAGTTTGCGGAAGTCAACGGAACAAAGCCAAAATCGTTGCGTACATGGTATGAGGAAATTCGTATAAAGAACAGCCGGACAGGATAAACCCTGCCCAGCTGAAAGAAAGCCATATAGATGTTTTCAGCAACGATTTTGCGGCCGTTGACATCCGCGAGAAACTATGCTACCCTAAGCCTCCCGAAAAAGCAAATTCGGAAGTGTATTTTCAATTAAAAAATTTACAAAGACGAAATCCCAGATTATATTCGAGAGTTATGATGTAATGTCAATATGATTTATTCATATTTCATTTATATTTTTTTCATATTTTTTGGAGATTTTTCATCTTTACTATTTACATGAATGGAGCAGTGAACTTTTTTATTATTCACTGCTCCACTTTAACTCAATGATAATCTTTCCTATATATAAATTTTTACTGATTATAAATTAGGATTAAATCCGTACGTTCCGTCATGTCCATCCTGTCCGTCCTCGGCATCCGATTGTTGTGAACCGCTACTGCCCGCATCTCCTGCTTTTCCGCCTTCACCTCCTTTTGCTCCTAATCCATAATATCCACCCTCATAAGAGCCAGTCGGGGGATAATGATATACTGCAGGTCTAACTGGATTTTTAGTAATCTTATCGTCTATGCCAAGCACACGCCATGGTGCCAAAGGAGTTATTGCGGCGCTTAAATCAATCACATTTTCATGTATTTTAGAATTGATTTCCTCTATCAAATGTGCTATTGTTTTTTGTATTTTCTTAATAGGAATTGTCCTGCAATTACGCTTTCTGACAATAACGGCAATGCATTAAATCTAAATAAGTTCTTCCATGAAAAAGTTGTTTGAAGTTGGTATGTATAAGCAATCTGACGGTAAATATGTCAAGGAAGAATTTATGCATAACCTTATATATCCTATGCGAACGTCTTCAGATGAAATTGAGTATGAACAACATAATTTATGGTTGGTTGATGAGCGATTAGCATATTTTTTCTTTGCATCTTCTGACATCCCGTTCAACAACGATAAATGTGAAGACCGTGCTGATTTAATGTTTCTTGATAAAAGTGTCGCGCTATTGGAAGCAAAAAACGACGGCACGGCTTATGATACCGTTGTTTTGTTTGAGCTTAAACGACCTATGCGAGGAGATCTTGTGAGTGATAATCCGGTTGAGCAGATTACAAAATATATGATGAAAGATATATTATTGTGACAATTTTGCCATAAGATTCAGTAAGGCTAATTCCGAAAACTTTAGTAACACGGTTCTCTCATCCTCACCGGCTTAGCCTCTTTTGAACCCCCGGACTATCCGGGGGGGTTTCTTTTCACAATAAAACTTAAAGCGTTTATCAATTACATCAGATTCACAAAAAGTATATCGCCCGTTTCGGAGGTTATTGAGCCGATCTCTGACTTTATCGGAAAAGACAATCTCTTTCGGGATTATCTTTCTTCATAATATTCCCCCCACCCATGGTTTTGACGATCAGAAACATATATGGCAGTTATTCTGTCTCCCGAACCATAGTCTTGGATTCTTTTGGGCCCATTATATCATAAATTCCGTGCAGTTTTTGCACGGATTAAAAAGTCTTAACCCGTTTTTTTCTTATTTTCATTTCAGCCGAAATCATCACGGCCGACAATGCGGGAATTTCCACTTCCTTGCACCCGCCTTGCACTTTGTTTCCCTTTGCGTCATAAACGCAAACCGGCACTTCCGTTTGCACGGTCACGGGTTTGTCGTTATAATTAGCAAGAAATTGCACATTTTTACCGGCATATTCGTACGCGGCCGTCAGTACCTCATCAACCTCGATCTCCTGCCCGTCTTCACACCGGAACTTATTTTTGCCGCAAGCGACGGCAACAGGTTTCGTCATTCTTCCGAAATGCAAGAAATCTTTTCCCGCCCCTGTACGCCAGGCATTCAGATTTTTCAAAATGGTGCAAGCCGACTCTTTATCCGTCCAGGCCTTGAAACAATCGTTTCCCCAGGCATAGGATATTTCCCCGCGATCGGTCAGAACCGCCGTCAGCATATCCCCTGCGATAAAGGAATAAGCGACGCGATAAGCATAATTGTATGGCTCTTCGGAAAGCGTCATGCAAATCTGATTCCCCATAAAATTATTGACGTATTCGTGATACAGGTAAGCGTATACGGGAACGGGCATGCCGATATAGTAATTCAGTTCAAATCGATTGTCGCTGAATTTCAGATTTGCAAGAAATGGTTCGGCCGCCGCAGACTCGCAGCCCAGAAGATAATTCCGGGGTGTTCTGTCTCCCGAGTTTTTTTCGAAAATCCTGCGGATGAGCGCGTTGACTTCCTCCTGCTGCCATTTGCCAGGCGCAGGAATATGGCCGTGCCTGTCGCTGTAACAAAAATAGCTGTTTCCGCCGTGATTCTGATCAAAAGCCTGTATATAATCCACGCCACTCTCCGCTATTTTTGCTATCTCCCCGCTCATGATTTCTTTCGTTTTTTCGCACGCGGGGCACAGATCATAACCCTTGCGCTGAGCCGTACAGATTTCGCTCCTCAGTTCCCCGGCCTGGTCCGAACACATGATCTCGCTCAAATGCTCTTTTTCAAACTCCGCTTCCTTATTGTACTCAGGAATCAGATTGCTCTGCTGCGTCCAGCCCAAACCGCTGCAATAAACCCCCAACAGCATATTTTGCGAATGAAGTTCTTCTGCAAATTCTCCGAACTCCTTTGTTCCACCATACGGCGGCCATACATAGGGTGGCGCCCACGGAGCCGTACCCTCCCAATGCATCAGAAGCGCCATCACTTTGCTGTCTGTCTTTCGGGAAAGTTCCCTTAAATACGGCAACGCATTTTTATACGGGTACAGCCCGTTCGGTTGCATTTCATCCGTATCGAATTTCCCTCGCACCGGATAAGTCACGACGATGGGAGATTGCGCATACCAGGCAGGCAGGGAAGCATCCACGGAAATTTTTTTCAATCCGGGCGGCGGATTCCGTTCAAACCAAGCGCGGTAAATCTCGCAAGCATCCCGCCAATCCCCTTCAAAAAATGCCATGACACAATCAAAGGGCATACGATAGTCCTGCCCATATCCGACGTCCGAAAACGCGCGCAACTGCAATTTAATGCAGTCTTCTTCCGAGCGGAAATCAATGTGTTTGGTCGTACGGGCGCTGTCGTGCATACCGAGATAAATCCCAGCTCCCTCCGAAAGATAAGCGAGAAACTGCGAACAAATCATATTCGGAAAGACGGCATATTTGCCCAGACTGGGATATTCCGGCTCGATATACGGAAAAGGCGAAGCGTTTCTCCGCCCCATGTCCGTGACCAGACATCCTTCGTTATAGGGGAACAAAATCTCCCCTCTGCCGCCTTGCTCGTCTTTTAATTTTCCGAACACGCCGAAGGACATGAGTTCCACCCACTCGATAAGACTGTCCGTTTTATTTTTTATTTCTATGCGCCAATGCAATGCGTTTTCATGCCGGGAAAGCGAGAGGTTTACATCCAATTCCGGATGCGAATAAACCGCTTTGCCGGCGTGAAAAGAGCGGAAAAAGCTCTCCCCCGCAGAGATAATTGACGTTTTTCCTTCCCGGTTGCGCAATTTCACCGCATAAAACGGAATTCGTCCGAAATTCAGCTTCTGATTTCCCCGGGCGATTTCTTCCAAGCAACCTCTTTCCGGATTCAGGACAACCCGGAATCCGTTTTCAAAAGAATAAATTTCCATAAGACTTATTTTACCTTGATCGTGACGATTTCAAAGGGCTTTATCGTAAAAGCGACCGAATTCCCCGCTATCGGAAGTTTTTCTTCTTCCTCTTCCAACAGATTGCAAAGGCTTGCCCCGGCTATTTTTATCCCGAAACGCAAAACAACCTCTTTCGTTTCCCGGAACGCTTCAAACAATCTTAAAACAATACCGTCGCCATCCTCTGCCTTTTTCACCGTTTCTATATACACGCCCTTGGCTTCACAGGATACCAAAGAATACTCCTCGGGCAGGCTTTCGCCGCTTACGTTGCCGCACGCCTTTTCAGAAGCTGTAATTTCCGGAAGTTCCCGTGCAATCAGACCGCGGTTGAGCATATATGCGGCCTCCGCCACGCCTCCGCGGCGGAAATCCCCCGCATGAGGAAAGAGGGAATAGGTGAATTCCGGCACGATATCGGACGCCCCCTCATAGGGAAAGCTGCCCGATTTCAGCACCGTCATCGTAAGGATGTTATCCTCCGCTCCGAACCCGTATTTTCCGTCGTTCAGAAGCGCCACCCCGTAATTGTTCTCGGACATGTCCACCCATTTCTGCCCCGCACACTCAAAGCGCGCGGAATCCCAGGAAGTATTTCCCGAAGTACTTCTCTCGATGTTTCCGAACTGAATATCATAAGTCGCTTTGTCAATGAGAAGCGCAAAGGGGAAACGAACTTTCAGAAGCTGCCTTTTTTCCTTCCAGTCCACATCCGTAACGAAATCGATCCGATCGAGCCCCTCGTACAGAAAAATTTTCTGCACAATGGTTGAATCGCCATATTTTTTCGTAACGACAAATCCCGCTCGGTCTCCGTCCCGCATCGGCTCAAACGTTGCCTTGCCGTTCAAAATCCATTCTTTTTGCTTATAATACGGCGCGATTTCCCAGTTATCATACTGATAAGGCATATCCTCATAAGCGCGGAATTCGTTGAGCTTTTCCCCTTCCGCAACAATTTCCCTGCCGAAACGCTTATCCGATAAAGAGCTGATCGCTCCTGTTTCGTCAAAGGTGAGTTTGTAGGTTGCGTTTTCCAACGTCCGCTCGCCTACGACGATCCCGCCGCTTCCTCGGCGGTCACCAATCACTTTATAGCCTAAGGAGGGCACGTCTTTTATCACCCGCGTTTTCCCGCCAATCCGCACCGTGCCAGTCGCCCTAAAACCGTTCGGATTGAATACGGCGACTCGTTTTCCGATTTGCTTCTCCCGTTTCGGCAAAGCGATTTTTCTGCAAAGGGAACACAACGCCCCCTCCTGTATGTCCGCAAGGCCCGAAAACAGCTCCGCAAACTGCCTGTCGCTGTCGGCGTAAACTTTTTCGATTGCCGAGCCGGGCAGGATATCGTGAAACTGATTGAGCAACAACAATTTCCAGTTCTTTTCCAGTTCTTTCCGATCGTATTCGCGCCCGACAAAAAGTTCGGCCAATACGGAGAAAAATTCCCCGTTCTGCAAGGCAAATTCCGCCATCCGATTATTTTTTTTGATACGCGGCACGGACGTGAGCGTACCCCTGTGGTATTCAAAATACAGTTCCCCGTTCCATTTCGGAGTACGCCCGAGTTCCCAGCAGTTTTTCGAAAAATTCTCCTCGATTTCGTCCAGAGTCTCTTGCAGCGTCGCCATTTTTGTCCGCGGAATGCCCGGCACGCCGTGCGCGAGCCGCCTCTGCTGTTCCAGCATTTCGCGGGTGGGCCCTCCGCCGCCGTCCCCCCAGCCGTAACTGATCATCGTCACGTCGTCAAATTCCTTTTGCTGGAAACGGTTCCACGTCCCCAGGACCGCTTTTGCGTCAATCGGCCCGCAATACGTCGTGTACGTCGTATCATAGACGCCGCGGCGGGGATCGCAGTCGCAGGTGGAAATGAAATACGCAAACACGCTGCTCCCGTCTATTCCCTGCCAACGAAAAGCGTCATACGGCATACGGTTTGTGTCATTCCAGCCGATTTTGGCCGTGACAAAACGGGTGATGCCGCTCTTTTGCATGATCTGCGGCAAAGCGGCGCTGTATCCGAATACGTCCGGCTCCCATACTGTATGACAATCCACGCCGAATTCTTCTTTAAAGAACTTCTTACCGTACAAAATCTGGCGCACGAGACTTTCACCGCTCGTCAGATTGCAGTCCGCTTCCAGCCACATGGCGCCGTCCGCTTCCCAGCGCCCCTCCTTTACCTTTTCCCGGATTCTTTCGTAAAGCTCCGGATTGCGCTCTTTTACGAACTGATACAGCTGGGGCTGGGAACACATGAATTTGTATTCCGGATATTCTTCCATCAGCCTCAGCACGGTAGCAAAACTCCGTTCCGCCTTTTCTTTCGTCTGCGCGAGCGGCCAGAGCCACGCCACGTCGATGTGCGTATGCCCTATGCAGTTGACCACCGGCTTTTTTGCCCTGTCTCCGGCATAATAGCGCGTGTACAGACAGTCTTTCGCCCGTTCCAGAGACGAATAAAACTCCTCCGAATACTCCCGGCGGAAATCGATGAGATTGATTGCCCGTTCCAGCGCCGCAACGGAAAAAATATATTCGTCTGACCTTTTATCCAAAAGCCGTATGGCGTCAAGTGCCACTTTCAGGTCATAAAAAAGCGCTTCCGTTCTCCGGTCGCGGATTTTTAAGGAAAAGTATACGGGCAGAGACAACCCGAACGAATGGGTATAAAACAACAGTGCCATTTCGTACTTTCCTTCCCGAAGCCGCACGTCCGTGTGGTTGATGTCGATCCCCTGCACCGCCTCTCCGTTGAGATACAGCAAGCCCTGCGGCCGGGTCGTGGAAGAAACTCCGCCTATGAATGTCTCCACGCAAAGATACGCCTCTTCCCATTCTTTCAGACCCGCCACTTCAAAAGAAGCCCGGAACCAGTAGTAACGGTCCTCTTCAAACAGCATATACGGCGAAGCGAAGACGGAAAAGCCCTCCTTCCCGTCCGGCACGCTCCTCTCGTCGGCGCTCGCTTCTCTGCAGAGCACTTCCAGCGGCGAACTTTTTACGGTTTTCAGCGCATTCAGCGCGGAAACCGTCGTTTCCAGTTTTTCTTCGATGTTCAGATTCAGCATGATCTCATCCCTGCCTGTCCCATTTTTATTGTTACGGCGATCTCCCGATCGTTCCCGACTTTTCCGGATACCGCGAAAAGCGCAGGCCTGAGCGGGAATTTCCCGCCCAAGCTGCGCTTCAGGCCACACCTTGTGATACTGTCTTATAAACCGATCTTTATATTTTTACACAAGTTCTTCCTTTTTTCCGGGAAATACGCCTTCTGCGGTTTCCGACGTCGCGGCGCCGGAATCAGAAGTCTCTTCCGCGGGCACGCCCACGAAACCGGTGATCTTCCAGACGCCTTCCGAGCAGGCAGCCGAGTTGAAGATGAAGAAGAAATCGGATCCGTAGACGGACACATCCACGCTCACCTCCGTCCATTCCTTGCTCTTCATGGTCGCCGCCACCTTCTGATTGCCCCACTTGCCGTCGTACAGCACGAGACCGATGTCCTCGCCCGTCGGATTATAGATGCTGAACGTCACGAACGCATAGCCGTCCGCGTTCAGCCCCACGGGCTGGAAATCGCCGTTCGCGGCGTTGGTCACCTGCAAGGTCCACACGTCCCCGTAGATTTCGTCTACCGCCGTGCCCACCGTGCCGGGATTGCCGCTGTTGCTCCCCGAGCGGAGATTTGCCGCCACGCTCGCATCGAGGATGATGTTATCTCCCCCTTCCGCGGGCACGCCCATAAAGCCGGTGATCTTCCAGACGCCTTCCGAACAAGCCGCCGAATTGAAGATGAAGAAGAAGTTGGAACCGTACACGGAAACGTCCACGCGCACCTCTGTCCAGCTCATGCTCTTGAGAGTTGCCGCCACTTTCTGATTGCCCCATGCGCCGTCGTACAGCACGAGGTCGATGTCCGTATCGGTCGGATTATAGATGCTGAACGTCACGAACGCATAGCCGTCTGTCTTCAGTCCTACGGGCTGGAAATCGCCGTTGGCCGCATTGGTCACCTGCAGCGTCCACAGTACCCCGTAAGTTTCGTCCGCGGTCGTATTCACCGTGCCGGGATTTCCCGTATTGCTGCCGGAACGCAGCCCGGAAGCATTCTTCAACGGATCGGCGAGCAGCTTGCAGCCTTGCGCTTTTTCCACGCAGGCATTGAGTTTTTCCGCATTGTCGACCTTTGCTTTTTCCTCTGCCGTGAGAGAATCGAAATATCCTTTGACGCTCAGAACCTGTAAAATTTCCGCTTCCGTATCGATATCCGCCGCTTCAGGCAGCGCGTCTATCAGCGCTTTTACCGTTGCGGGCGCAAACTCGGAAAGTTTTTCAATGCAGGCTTCCAGCTTTTCATACGAAGTCACTCTTTCGCGCACTTCCGCGGGCGCTGCCGCATACGCGCTGTTGGCCGCCATGATCGCCGTGCGGTACAGTGCGCAGTTTTCTTCGGTGATTTCCGCGGCCTCGGGCAAAGCGGCGATCATTTCGTTGATCTTTTCCGCTTCTCCGTCAAAGACGCGGTTCAAAGCTTCCACACAGGCGTTCAGTTTTGCCGCATTGCTCACCTTTGCCTTGGCGCCTTCGTCGAGCGCATCGTACGAATTCTTCGCCGCCGTGATCTTTGCCCGATAGGTGAGGTCGGTCACCTCGGAGGCGTCGGGCAGCTCTTCGATCAGAGCCACCGTATCTGCGGCCAGAAGTTCGTTGTACTTATCCTGCGTGATGCCGACAAACCCGGAAATCATCCACGTTCCCATGGTCACGGGGTGATCGGTATCCCCTTCATAGTTGGCGCCTGCGTTGTTCAGCACGAAGAACACGTCATTCAGCGCATAGAATTTGTCTACGGGGATGACGATCTTCGACCAGACGGTAGTTGCGTCGCCGTCCTCTATCTGCCATTGTCCGGGCAGCTGCTGCGTGATCGAATTGCTCCAGTCGCTGGTATAAATCGCCATCATGTTCTGCCAGGCGCCCGTATCGTTCTTGATGTAGAACATCACCGCCGCAATGCCGTTTGTATTTAAAGAGCCGTAAGGTTTGAAGGACATGGCGGAATGCGCAGACGCGTCGAGCACTTTGAGCGCGAACACATTTCCGTAAGTGGCGTCCAACGTATTTCTCACCTGACTGGTATTGGTGAAATCACCGGGTGCGGGAGAGGTCAGAAGGCTTTCCGATCTCGCATCGTACAGCACCGAATATCCTTCCGTCGCCGCAACGGCTGCCGTATAAGCAGTCAGATCGTCGCCCGTTATTTTTGCCCGCTCGCTTTCGGGAAGGCTCTCGTAAATGCTCTTTGCGCTGAGAACACGCCAGATCTCCTCATCGGTATCCGCTTCGCCTTCCACCGATCCGATCAGATAAAGCACGGTTTCCGCGCTGTTCTGGTAGGCCTGCGCCTGCGCGATCAGATCTTCGAGTTTTTCGGCATTGGTCACATAAGCTTTCGCCTCTTCCAGCGTGCTGTCGTACAGATCTTTCGCCTTGTTGACGGCTTCGATCTCCGCAACGGAGGACACCGTTTCGGGCAGAGCGTCGATGGCCGCCATGACAGGTTCCGCATATTTTCCGTACAAAACTTTTCCTGCCAGCGCATTGAGTTTATCATAATTGCTGACCAGCGCCTTCGCCCCGTCGGTAAGTGCGTTATAGGCATCCAGCGCCTGCTGGATCGCCGTCATATCCTCTTCCGTCGCCGCGTCTGCTTCCGGGAGCGCCGCGATCAGATCGATGACTTCCTGCGCGCGTCCGGACGATTTCACGCCGATGATACTGGAGAACTTCCAACCTGCCGCCAAGGAGTTCTGAATGAGGAAATATCCCCCTTCCGCATTGACGTCGTTCATGGACATGACGATCTCCGTCCATTCGCCCGCTTTCAGCGTCGTGGTCGTGGATTTTCCGGACCAGCCCTGTCCTGTCGCATAAATCAGCGTCTTGTCCGAATCCGTGGGATTGTATACATAGAAAATCATCTGGTCGTAATCGCCTGCGTTTTCAAAAGCGCCGTGATTCATTTCGATGATCTTGCCCGATCCGTAACTGACGACGTTGATCTCTACGGCGCTGCCGTACGTCTCGTCCGTCACGTTATTCATGGTCGCCGTCCAGTCCCAACCTGCGCCGGACGTGGTGATCATCGAGAAGAGCTGGCTTCCCGCATCGAACAGCAATCCGTAACCTTCCGTTTTCTGCATACAGGCCGACAGTTTGTCATAGTTGGAAACTTCCGCCCGAACCGATTCGGAAAGCGCCTGATAAGAGCCGTTGGCGCTGAGAACGGACATGATCTCTGCCAGGGTATCAATGTCTTCCGCGGCGGGCAGGGCGTCGATCCTGTCCACGACAGGCTGCGCGATCTGCTTGTCTGTCACGGGTTCTCCGATCGTGATCGTCCAATTATCGAGATAATAATCGGCCACCACCCCTTTCACGCCCAGGCTGACGGAAATTCCGACGATATCGTCTTTGTTCTTCGTACGCGTAAACGCGTCGATGTCAAAAGTGATCTCCGTCCAGACGCCGGGCTGTATTTCGTATGCTTCCGAGGAGAGCAGCACGATGTTTCCCGTGGTGATCACTTTCAGCGTGGCCGTAACCGCGTTTTCCGCCGTGCTGTACACGGACAGGGAGGTTTTTCCCACCGTGCTCATATCCGCCTGCGGATATTGCGACTGATCGAACCGCTGCAAAATTTCAGGATCGGCGCCCGCCATATAAGAATACTTCAGGCTGTGCTCCCCTTTGGATTTCTGCTCGGCGGAAATATCCATTTTCCCGACCGTATCATAACCGAAATTTGTCTGTTTGACCGCATACAGGTCGTCCATCGTCTCAAAGTCGTTGAGCTGATAAACGTCGCCGACTTTTTCTTGATGGATCGGTTCCTCGCCGCCTTCCGGTCGGGAGTCAGGGCCGCTGCACGCCGCAAGCAGACTTCCCGCCAGGATCGCCGCAGCAACCATCAACAGTTTTGCTTTTTTCCCTTTCATCTTATTCCCCCCTTATCTGGATTCGATGCGCATATTGCCGCACACAATTTCCCTGTCGGGCATGAGGGACGCGGTGCCGTTTGAACTGTAAAGGACATTTTCAAAGGCCAGACGGATCTCCGTCACCTCGGCGAGATCGATTTTCAACTGTTCTGCCAGCTGTTCGGACAGGTCGATGCGCACCTCGCGGCTGCCGCCGATTCCGCAATAATTGGTCTTGACCGTCGTCCTGGTGCCGTCCGCTTCCACAAACACGATCGACATCTCCACTTCGGTCGTCCCCGTATTTTCGTAGGAGAATTTCACACAGGAAGCCGAATCGAGGCCGTCCACTTTAAACGAGACGTACGGCTGGAATATCTTGGTTTTGGATCCGATCGTCTCTCCGTTGTCCCGATACTGTGCTTTCAGCGTAACGGCTGCCGTATTGCCCGTTACCGAAACGATGCTGCCTTCCGAAACGGAAATTTTCGCTTCGTCCGTCAGCGAGGTGATGCCTTTTGCAGACAGAGTATAACTCTTCTCACCAAGTTTGACCGTCACCGTCTGCGCCGCATCGCTGCTGAAAACAAACGCCTTTCCGCTGCCTGCCGCCACGCCTTCCACGGCCGTACCGCCCACAGATACCGTCGCATCCGCCGGAGCATACACGGTGGACCGATATGTTCCGTTTTCCGCTTCGGAGCCGGGTTTCAGCAGGATCCCGCTCTCTTTCAATGCAAGGATCCTCGAAGCAAGCTCTTGTCTTGCAGCGCTGAGGAACGCATCTTGCTGGTAATACACCGCGCCGTTGAACAGATCGGCGTAAAGATCTCCCACGTAATCGTTGAAATCGATCGTAATGCCGTATTGATCCGCGTATTCGTTGAGGAGATTTTCATAGACGCAGAGCATATCGTAGTCGTCCATGCTGTCGCGGTAAGATACCAGCCTCACCGTCGCAAACGGTTCCTCGCTCCCGTAATATTTACCGGGATACAGAAGATAGCCGTCGCCCGGAACATCCTCATAGCGCAAAGGATTGTTGTATATGTCCGTATAAACTTCTTCCGTCAGGCGGAACTGCGTGTTCATGTTCACGGCATAATAGAGGTAGCCGGTGATGCCCATTGCTTTTTCCATCCAGCCCGAAACGCGCATTCCGAGAGTGGAATCGTCGATATGGAAGGTGCCGTACGGATAAGTAGGCCCCATACAGGTGTACGCCCACAAATCCCCGTAAGAATTTGCCGCTGCCGCATCCTGATAGTGCTGCAACGTCGCCTCATCGTCATAGACGCTGAAATAGGGACAGAAAGCCGCACTGAGTTCCCCTACCCAATCCGACACATAGGCGACGTTTGTGAACACCGCGGGGATTTGTAAAATACTCTCTTTCAGCGATGTTTTGAATTCCTCCGTCATGGAAGAAAAACGCTCGTCCGTATCGATGGCATTCGCCGCAGCCTGCAAAGTTTTGTCGTACTCTCCGCCCTTTTTGAGGAATCTCTCAGCATCTGCCGCAATTCCGTTAAAATCTGCCTCGTCGTAAGAAGAAGGATAGAAATAAGCGAGATCGAGGTACATTTTCTCCTCGGTAGAGATCGCCGCCAAAGCGAGAATATAATCGACCACCGTCTGCGCCGCGCTCGTCAGTTTCGTCCCCTCATAAGCGATATAGCTGCGCGAAAAATCGTAAGGGATGACGATGGAATTGTAGTTGTTGTTGTCATACAGTCTTTCCGCCTCGGCAACAAACTCCTCGATCGTCCTCGACTGCGCATCCTTGATCACATAGGAATTGATCTTGTATTTCAGGAGGAAATCCACATAGGTCTGCACCTTTTCGTCCGAGGTGTCATACTCCCCTGCCATAAGCTGTTCACGATAGATCAGGAAAGAAGACTGGAACGTCCTTCTGCCCTCATAACCGAAATCCCACACTTCCACGGAGACGGGTACGTCCGTCTTTTCGCCGTCTATCTCCAGCGTAAAAGTTCCCGTATAGGTGCCTGCGGCCACTCCGGAAGAATTGAATTCCACCGTGACGCCCTGATTGCATCCCGCTTCGATCACGTTTTCGCCGTACTTTTCGGCCGTTTCCATCGGGAGCAGCATATCGGGAACATACGAGCCGGACTCGTAATCTTTGTTCCCGCTGTTATTCTTTGCCACCTGAATGTACTTCTGATGATAAATTTCGATGTTTGCGGCGGGGAATTCGTTCCCCGAAGCGTCTTTCAGAGTACCTTTTTTGAGAGAATATTCCGCAGTGTGATCGCTCGTGATCAGAAGCTGCGCTCCCTCATATTCACCCTGCATCATGGATGCGGAAAGCTCTGCGGGAAGTTTTACGTACGTGTCGTTCTTATCCGTCTGGCGAAGCACTTTCCGGGTATTGTAAGTACTCCACACTTCCGCTCCCTGCCCCGTTCCTTCGCCCGAAGACGGACTGCAGGCACCCATAAAGGTGATGCAGGCAACCATCGAAGCGAGTACACACAGCAACTTCTTTTTCATTCTGTCCCTCCTTATTTTACCGTTTTATTCAACAATCAAAAATCGGTGATTGTCTTCCAGTTGGTTCTCAGATAACTCTGGTTGGTATTGATGATCGAAGCGGGAGAAGTCCCCTGCAAAAGCGCCTTCATGACGGTTGTGGTAAGGCCGTTGTTCCAATAGGTGCTGACTCCGCCGAGCGCGTAGATCTTTGTCGGCATACTCGATTCCCAAGGCAGAATATATCCCTCGTTCAGCACATTGTTGATCGCTTTGCGGAAGGAAGTGGTGGTGATCGCCGATTCGTCATAGCCCGTTGTGGGAATTACGGGAAGCATCTGTCCCTGGGTGACTTTATAAAAGATGTTCAGCCCTTCGTCCGAGTAAATGAATTTGAGGAATTCTTTGGCCGCTTCGATGTTTTTGCTGTATGCGGGAATGCTGATGATATGGTCTTTTCCCTCACCCAGGTAGGAAGCGAGATGCCGTGCATCGCGTACGGTTTCCACATCCTCTTCCGTCGTTCCTGCAGGCCGCGCCGCATTGTCTCCCTTGTCGGGATGCTCGTCGACATAGGCAACGAGCGCGCTCAGTTTTTCGTCGTTGGCCGCGTCCTGCCCCGCCTGATAATAAGAGAGTTTTTCCGAAAGCGCGCTTATCACGGGCGTCTTGATATAATCGATATTTGCGCCCTTATAATTGCTGCCCATTTCGATTTCCAGCCAGGTGCCGTTCACGCAGAACACCGCCTGCCCCATCAGAAAATACGACTGCATATTCGTAAACGTCAGGTCTTTGGACGCTTCGTGCTGATACCCGTTTTTGTCGGAAATCAGTTCGTTCAGCACTTCCAGCGCCTTTTCCTGCCCGTCATACGCATAGAGATTGTAAGACGATTCCCCCACAGGATCCAGTCCGTTGAAGAAATTCTGAATGCTTTCCGAGCCTTCGTACTGTCCGAACCAGACCGGCGCAAACGGCGTATAATACTCATCGCTGAGGCTGTAAATGAAGGGCGCCACGTCCTTCATATCCGACGAGGCGGCCGTCCTGCTGTTGATCGAATCGCACAGATCGAACAGCTCGTCGGTCGTGAGAGGCACGTCTTCGTCCGTAAAGCCCAGCTTATCCCAAACGTCTTTGTTCCGCACGATCCCGAGCGCGCTCTCCGCCCAAGGCAGGCCGTAATAAACGCCGTCCACATTGTAGAACTGTTCAAATTCCGGCTTCATCTTGTCCTTGATGGTAGAGCCGTCCGAATCCGCCGTGTACACGTCGGTCAGATCGGCATACTGGCAGGGATACCTGACGCCGTCCACAGAAATGCTGCCCTTGTAGATCGTCTCAAAGAAATGCCTCTGCCGCGTGATGAAAATATCCGTATCGCTTGCCAGCGACTCCATTTCCGCATAGATCGCGTCGATACCCGCGTTGCCGACCGGCTCCACGATGTCAAACGTGACGCCCGTCTTTTCCGTATACTTCTCCGCGTTCGCTTTCAGCCACTCCGTACCGTAACCGAGCTTGGAAATGGTAATTTTCAGATCGGCGTTCCCGCCCGGACGGCCGGAACAGCCGATCAGCGTCCCGAAACTCAGCAACGCCGCCGCCGTAAGCGCCATCAATCGTTTGGTCCTTTTCATAAATCATCCTCCTGATTTTTCTGTTTTATCGTTCTTGACTTTCTTTGACTTTCTTTGACTTTCGTTATCGTTTCGCACGCTTTTACGCTTTCGCGTTTTTGCCGGTTTTTCCGGCCTCTTTTGCCCTTCTCCTTGTCCGTCAGCCTTTCAGCCCGCCGAGATACACCCTTTCCATGATCGTGTTCTGGAAGGTGAAGAAGAGCGCCAGCACAGGGATCAGAGCAACCAGTACCCCCGCAAAGTAGACGGGAACGTTCGCATCGTATTTTTTCACCTCGTCATAGGCATACAGCGCATAGGACAAGTTGGGGTATTCCTTCATATACAGAATGGTGGATTCGTAATTGTTCCAGCTTCCGATAAACTGCATGATGAACAGCGCGGCTACCCCGGGCAGAGCCATGGGGAACATTACCTTGAAAAATACCTGAAAATGATTTGCCCCGTCGATAAAAGCCGCTTCCGCGTACTCCCAGGAAAGCGTTTTGAAAGCCGCATACATATAGAAGAAATATCCGCCGAACAGCGAGATGTCCGCAATGAGAATCAGCGGATTGTTGAGCAATCCCAAATTTTCCAGCAGCTTATACATGGATCCCGCGGAGCCGTACAGCGGCAATATGGCCACAAACAGCCCGACGTTGTACAGGAATTTTGTAAAGCGGCACCGATAGAAGACCAGTATATAGCAGACCATCGCGCTGGCCATGATGGACAAAAGCGAGCTGCCGGAAGTACGCCAGATCGAGTTCCAGAGAATGGACAGAAAAGTACTTTTTGAATCGATCAGGGCCAGTTCCCCGAATGCTTTTGCAAAATTTCCCCAGGCGGGGTTTTCCGGCCAGGAGAACAGCCGTTTGTTGATCTGGTCTGCCGTATACGCCTGCATATCCGTTTTCAGCGCGATGAGTATGCCGAACACGAAGAAAAAGAGAATGTACAGCGTATAAATGACAAACAGTACAAACGCGATCGAAAAGACGATCTTGCGTGAAACAGATTGATTTACTTTGCCTGCGTGTGTTTTCATACTCGGTCACGCCTCCTTGCCGTAAACGACTTTTTTGACCATCAATGCCAGAGGGAAGGAGACGATCGTCATCAGGAACCCTACTGCCGAAGCGAGGTACAGATCCTGCGTACCGCCTATACCGCTTACAAGCGCGTAAATGTAATAGGAAAGCGTCATCGTTCCCCAGTCCCCTTTTGTAAACAGAAGAACGGGGCCGGTAGCGCCGAGACAGCCCGCCGTGCTGAGAATGATGATCGTAGCCACCGTCGGCCAGATGGTGGGCACAATGATCCGCCAAAGCTCCTGAAACCAGTTGCATCCGTCTATCTGCGCCGCTTCCAGCATTTCCGTGTTGATGCTGTTCATCGCGCCGCCGAGAACGATCATATTGACGCCGAACCCGAAGGACAGGCTGTAAAACAGCAGGCCGAAGTTTGCCCAGCCTTCCTTGGAAAAAATGTAAAAGTATTCCCAGCCCATCTTCTGACACAGCGCGTCGATCACGCCGCCCGTGCCGACGGCATATCGGAACAGAATTGCCAGCGCCGTCGCCGTAATAACGTTCGGCAGATACATCATGATGCGATACAGCTTGTAGCCGGGAATTTTTTTATAGATAAAGTAGCACATCAGGAGCGAAATGGGGATCCCGATCACGATTCCCGCCACATAGTACATCAGCGTGTTTCTCAGCGCCTGCAAAAGCACTTCTCCGCCTGCCAGGCTGAAATTGTTTATGATCGTCGTAAAATTGGCAAGGCTGAACTTGAAATCCCTGTCGCCGTTATAGACAGGCCTCTCGAAAGCCATGAGAAAGGAATTGACGTTGGTATAAAGATAGAAGACCAGGAAATTGAGCATCGGGATCACAAGGAAGCAGGCCATAAAGAAAATTCTGTCCCATTTTTTCTTGTGCTTCATCCTGACGCCGAAATCTTTTTCTTCCGCCACTTTTTCATTTTCCGTCATGCCGACACCTCTTTTTACAATTCGCTTACACTGACAAATCCGCAATAGGAATTAAACTGCGAATCCCAGGACGCATAGGGAAGAAGGGTTTCTTCCAGCTCCGGAATCCGATCGCAGTCTCCGTTCAGATATTCTTGGAGGCGTTCCCGGCAATCCGAAATTCTCGCCCGCAAAGCGCCCAGCCGCATCTCCTGAATATCCCAGTTATAAGGTTTGTTGTCCTTCATCCAGACGGCCCGAAGGGTATTCCGAAATCTCCCCGTCCGCTTTTCCGCCTCTGCATAGTCCCGCAAAAGTCCTTTGAGCGCTGTTTTGTCCCCGCTTTGATAGGCACGCCGCGTGCGCAGCCCCAATTCGGCTTTGATTTCGAGAAGCTCGCAAAGCGCGGCAAGATTTTCAAACAGATATGTATATTTCCCCATTTTCGGAGCCGTCTTGCGCAGCGCGGCGGCGTATTCGGAAAACGGTATATGCCCCACTTCCGACATTGCCACGTCCCTGATCCCCAGAAAACAATCGTTGAACAGCAATGATTTGCAAAAGTTGCTCGCCTTATCGTAATGTTCGTTCTTGCTGTTGCGGTTGGGCAGATCCAGTTTCAGGAAATCGTCGAAATCCCATCCGAACAACTTTTTAAATCCTTCTCGGATATCCTCGTCCCGATCATTTCCGTCCGCATACTGTCTGATGGCATACAGCGAAGGGAGAACGGAGAAATATGAACAGTCGTGACCGTCATCCCCCCAGACCGTGATGAGTACATTCCTGATGCCGTGGCGCCTTACCTGCTTCATCGCAGGCTTCATGGTCTTCATGGAAAAATGATTGTGCGGCGCAAATCCGCACCACGACCACGCCCCGCCCGCAAACCAGAGTTCCCGATCGAATTGCTCGTGGACCTGCATCATGTGATCGTATTGCGCCTCATCGTCGGAATAATAATCCCAATAGCACAACTCGACCTCCTCGGGGACTTTTTTGCGGATTTTTTCAGGGACCTGAACGTCTTTTCCCCAATACTCGCCGCGGTTTGCCAGACGGAAAAACATATCGCTCCACATATGTATTTTGAATCCGTATTTCTCTGCAATTTTCACCACGCGGTTGAGATGGCGAAGCAATAATTCAAAGCGATCGGTATATCCGTGTTTGTTCAGATAATTCCCCATACCGACTTTGAAGGCTTCGTCAAACCCGATATTCACCTTGCGCGACGAAAAGCAGTCGGAAATTGTCGCAAACATCTTTTCGATCAGGGCATAGGTTTTCGGCTCATCCACCAAAAGAATGTCGTCAATATCCACAATGTCGCTGTAATGGGGAATTTTGACGAGGCTTTTGAAGTGAGCCAGCGTCTGAATTGCAGGGACCAGTTCGATCCCCCTGGACTTTGCATAGGCGTCCATCTCACGGATCTCCTCACCCGTGTATCCGCCGCGCAGATATCCGAAATACGGTTCATCCGGGATCTTGAACATATCGTCCAGGCACAACTCCAAAAGAGTATACCCCATTTTCTGTAAAATGTCTATCAGCTCTTTGACGCGTTCCACTTTCATAACGCCGTTGCTGGCGCAGCAAATCAAAACGCCGAAATTTTTATATGCGGAATTGTCCATCTTCTCTCTCCCAAGTAACTTTTCGGCGGCTATCCATTCGGCTTTACGACGGAACCCTCTCCCGATCTCAACATTATTATAAGCAGACGCAGGACGCTTTCATAGATAAAAAATCGACTTTTTATAGTAAAAAATCTCCATTCGCTTCCTTTTTTTTCTTTTTTTCATAAAAACCTTGCTTTCCCGACCGCAATCGATTATAATGAAACCATGATAGCACATTTCGATTTTGAATCCTTTAAACTCCTTCTCAAAAGTCTGAAACCGCTGATCATCGCAAACATTTCCTTTTTTGACGAAACATTCAACGGTACCTATGCCTGTACCTCGCCCATCGACCCCTTTTGCGCTCTGCTGAAAGAAAATCTTCACAACGATTGCAAAAGATCGGACGACGAAGCCATGAAGAGAGGAAAAAGCACCTCCTGCACAGGCTTTCATTATTTTTGCCACTTCGGACTGAAAGAGATGTTTTTCAAAATGTCCAACGAAAACGAAACTTACGGCTACATCCTCGTCGGGCCGTTCCGCGAAAAAGCAAACACCAGACAGGATCTGGAAAAAATTTCCGAATATTGCAAAACCTACGGGCTCGACGAAAAGACGCTGACCGATGCTTATTTCAAAGTAGCGGAATTTTCCACGGAAAAATACGAAGCGATCAAAACGATTATCTATGCCCTGTTTGACTATGCCATACATAAAAAAATTATCACGCTGAGAAATTATGCTCTGAGCACGGAGATCATCCTGTATATCAAAAACAATTTCCAGACCGGTCTGACGATCGAACAGCTTGCCGCCCGATTTTTCATCTCGCAAAAACAGCTTTGCTCTGTCATACAGAAAGCAACGGGTATGCCGCCAAAGAAATATCTTACCGCCGTCCGCATAGAGAAAGCCAAATTTCTTTTATTGGAAACGGATTCCCCGGTGAAAGACATTGCTAATCAGGTAGGAATTTTCGATTATAATTATTTCACCAAAGTTTTTAAAGCTTATATGGGCACGACTCCATCGCACTATCGGAAGAACAGAATCTGAATTTGGTGTAAATGTCCCTAGCAAAGAAAACCCGCCAAAAACCGGATGCTGTATTTACATACCCGGTTTTCTTATCGGCCGAGCGCAAAGCGATCGATTGACACTGAAAACATCTATTTCCCCCTATCCATGTATGCAACTTTCACTCTAAGATGCCCCTCGCGTTTTTCCGCAGTTTTTGAATTCTCAGTTTTACCGAATCAAACACTTCCTGTCCGATCATCCCCGCAATTTTTCAGCAATCCTGATATTTACAAGACTTCTGAAACAAAAAATCCGGGTAAAACAACCCGAGTTTTCCTGTTTTTACATGTTTTTTAAAAATCAAGTCGAACATTTGTTTCTTGTCTATGCCAAGCACACGCCATGGTGCCAAACGGTTAAAATATCGGAATTTATTATCGTTTTGCCTATAATTTTTCTTGACAGGATTAGTTCCATATAGTATTATGTATTCGTACTATATAGTATAAATAATTCCAGGAGACACTGTTATGAAAGAAATCAAGATCGAACAGGCACCCGTTTTCACTTCCCCTAATCCCATGACTTTTATCTGCTCCAAGAAGGCGGACGGGAAAACGAACATGGCAACGCTCGCTTTTTAGACGTATGCTTCCACCAACCCTGGGAAAGTCGTGTTTTCACTGAACAAGGGCGCTTACACTTTGGAACTTCTTGCAAAAAATAAAGAAGTAGTTATTGCGGTTCCCGGCGTTTCGCTTACGGGCGCACTCATCGCCTGCGGTACCTCTTCGGGAAGGGCTACCGATAAGGTTGAAAAATTCGGCATTGCCATGCAGAAACTCGCCGGCACGGAAATCGAAATTCCCGAAGCAACCCGCCTTGCCATTGTAGCAAGCGTCTGTGAGACCGTGGATGCGGACGACCATGTTCTGCATATCTGCAACGTAAAGAATGTTTATGCGGACGAAAGCGTCGATGCGGTATTCGGTTGGAAGGGCTACGGGGAATTTGCCGCCGCGCAGAAAAAATAAATTATGGTATTTCCCATCAAAGATAAGATCAAAAATCTGAATATCGTTATCGGCTGCCCGATTGGTTGTCGATATTGCTACGCGCGTAACAACTGCCGCCGCTTTCACATCACGGACGACTTTTTCAAACCGCAGTTTTTTGAAAACAAACTTCGTTTATTCGATACAAAGGAGCCGAAAGTTTTTCTGCTCACGGGCATGAGCGACCTTGCATATTGGCAGTTCGACTGGACGGAAAAAGTATTTGAAAAGGCGGCGCAGACGCCGCACAATCAATACCTTTTTCTGACAAAGCGCCCCGAACGGCTGAATATACAGACCGATCTTGATAATCTCTGGTTCGGCGTGACCGTCACCTGTGCAGCGGAAAGAAAGCGCATAGAAATTTTAAGGCGAAATGTAAAAGCAAAGCATTATCATGTCACGTTTGAGCCGCTCTCCGACGGCGTGGGAGAGGTCGATTTTTCGGGCATAGGTTGGACGGTCATCGGCACGGAAACGGGAAACTGCAAGGGAAAGATTCCTACAAAAAAGGAATGGGCGGACAATTTATGTATGCAGGCAAAGGCGCGGGGCGTCCCCGTCTTTATGAAAGCGGCTCTGGAAGGCGTCGTGCCGACCGATGAGATGATACAGGAATTTCCAAAGGAGTTCGGGATATGAAGCAAAGACAAGGCGGATTTTTGATTTCCAAAATAAAACAGATCGGCGGGCGCAGGTTCGATAAGATATTGCAAGAAAAAAATATCGACGCTTTCAACGGCGCGCAGGGAAAAATTTTGTATGTACTCTGGCAGGGAGGGAAAATGACGGCGACGGAGATTTCTAAAAAGAGCGGCCTTGCCAAGACTACGCTCACCGCCATGCTTGCACGAATGCAGGAACAGGGGCTTATCCGCATCGAAGAAAACGCAAACGACAGGCGCAGCGCACTTGTATGCCTGACTGAAAAAGCCACCGCACTCAAAGATAAATACGACGGTGTGACAAAAGAGATCGAAGAAATTTATTATAAAGGCTTTTCGGACGAGGAGATCGAGCAATTTGAAAACTATCTGAAACGCATCCTCAACAATCTGGGAGGCTGATATGGACGAAGTAAAGATACGCGATATACGGGTAAAAACCGTACTCACAAAATCGAACCTGCCCATAGCCGGTTACTCGGTAAACCCCTATGTAGGCTGCACGCACGCCTGCAAGTATTGCTATGCTTGTTTCATGAAACGGTTTACGGGGCATGACGAGCCGTGGGGAATCTTTCTCGACGTAAAGCATTGGGAGCCGATCAAAAACCCGCAGAGGTACGACAGGCAGACGATGATCGTAGGCTCGGTCACGGACGCTTATAATCCGCAGGAGGAAATGTTCCGCCGCACGCGCGCTTTCCTTGAAGAAATGCAGGGCAGTAAAATCAATCTTATCGTTACTACGAAATCAGACCTCGTACTGCGCGACCTCGATTTGATAAAGGCTTTCCCGTCTCCCCTTATAAGCTGGTCGATAAACACGCTCGACGAAAATTTCAAGAACGATATGGACAGCGCCGTTTCCATAGAGCGAAGGATTGCGGCAATGAAAAAGTGTCACGAAGAGGGCATACGCACGACCTGCTTTATATCGCCCATCTTCCCGGAAATTACCGAAGTGTTTGACATTATTGAAAAAATCAAGGACTTCTGCGACTATATCTGGCTGGAAAATCTGAATCTGCGCGGCAATTTCAAGGCGGGTGTTATGAACTATATCGAGGAAAAATATCCCGCTCTTTTGCCGCTGTACCGCGAAATCTATAATAAGAACGATACGACCTATTGGAAGATATTAGACCAAAAGGTTGCGGACTACGCCTGCGCAAACGATTTCATGTATGTAATCGACGAAGAACCTTTCCTGCGCAACCCCACAGGCAAACCCATCATTATAAATTACTTCTATCATTCGCAGATAAAGCAATCTGCTAAAAAATAATCGCAGTACCCGTCAAAACCCTTTTGAAACGAAAAATTGAATTTGGTGGTGTAGCAATACTTGATAAAAAGTGTCCATAAAAATATGTGACAGTATCTACATAGTACCCTCTGCACCAAAAATGCCTGTTCCCGTACTTATATTTCA